>Ga0207993_1000003_pt1 | contig 136114 bp, 123 predicted proteins | sample ETN01SmetaG_2_FD_185791 | JGI IMG/M metagenome (GOLD analysis project Ga0207993, IMG submission 185791) | Marine microbial and viral communities from oxygen minimum zone, Eastern Pacific Ocean - ETNP2014F12-01SV265 (SPAdes) (version 2) | ecosystem: Environmental > Aquatic > Marine > Oceanic ...
TGTCTCCAAGATAAATGGTCCCATCAAGATCCAAGAACACGGCTTCGATTCCATCGAGTGACTTGTCCAATCCGCTTCCCACGTTCCATCACATCATGGCAACAATATAGTCTTGAATAGGAACCAAGGACTCCAGAGTGCCTTCTGGGCCTCTTTGTCCGCAATCATCCCAGTCAGCATGTCACCCATCTCCTTCTTCCTGGATGACTTCCCGACGAACCAATTCATCAGCCTCTTCCACTTGACCACCTTCTGCAGCCTGTAAGAGTTGGTCAATTCCTTGCCCAGGGTGTCCCAAAGTTCAGTCATGTACTCAATCGCCTGCTCTTCTGGAAAGCCCTCTGAATGGGCATCCTTGTCGAAGTGCTTAGCAGCCATCTTCGCGGATAGTAGACCGTTTCCTATCCCCTCGCCACTGAAAGGATCGACCAGGCTAGCCGCATCCCCAACGCACATCACACCAGCTCCCGCGGTCCTCCTCGGTTGGAATGAGGGGGGATTCTTCCTAGGAGAGCCGAATGGCAGTTGCCACCCCTTCTGGGAACCATCGACAATCTTCGCCTCCTTGAAACGCTCCTTGAAAACAGGGTGGTTCTCGATCACCCAACGCTGCTTCTTCTTCAGTGACTTACTAGCTCCTGTCTGCTTCCTCTGCTCCGATATGACCATCCCTATGCCGACGTTAACCACTCCTTCTTTGACTGGGAACAGCCAGAAGTAACCGGGGATGACCCCTTCAATGAAGTGAATCTCAATGGGCCCTTGGCTCCCTTCGAAACCACCCACTCCCTCCCAGTACTCTCTGTAACCACCGCAATAGTGGTCATCATCTCTCATCGGCTCTCCGTGAATCCCCTCCACAAGCTTAGTGGCTACTGGGCACCTGTACCCAGCCGCACCTATGGTCAGAGGCGAAGTGAAACTCAATGTGGTACTATCCGAGGACCTCCCACCGAAGCTCCCGGAGACTCCGATAATTTTCCCCGCTTCCTCCAGGACCTCCTTCACGTCGAAACCCTGGATTACCGATCCTCCAGCCTCGGTGACAATCTCCGTGGCTCTCTTGAACATCATGTAGTCGAACTGCTTCCTAGGTAGCGAGTATCCAGCCATCTTCTTCTCAAACTCGTCTTGTGGAAGCATCACCTTCACGGTGTTCCCATTGGCTGAGCCGAATACGATTGAGTCGACCATGAAGTGTGGGGTCTCTTCGACCATTTTCTTCACACCGAGCTCCTTGACGTGAGAAAGAGACTTCCCGCCAACGGCATCCCCGCAAATTTTGTCCCTGGGCCAAACTTCCTTCTCAATAAGAAGCACTTTGCAGCCATTCATTGCATTGTAAGAAGCGGCGGCAGAACCACTCGGGCCACCCCCCACCACAATTACATCGAAGACTGCACCATCCTCTGGGACCTCTCCTGTTTCTATCGGGCCTTCCCAAGCTTCCATCTTGATTTAGGGGAGGGGTTTCATCATTCAAACTATGCCATGGGCGGGTTCTTCCGTAATCGATGTCACGGACCAACATGAGCGGAACCGTGTGGATAGTGCAGACAACTCTGCCTGGAGAATTAAATGAAGCTGAGGTGGGAATGTGGTGTCAATCAATAATCGACTCCAAACTAGCGGCCTGCGTAGATATAAAGAGAACAAATTCAGTATTTAGATGGGAAGGAGAAATCCAGAATACCCCCGAATGGGATGTACAAATAAGGACCTCAGAATCCAAAAAAGACCAATTGATTTCCAAGATAAAATCCGAACATTCCTATGATGTACCTGAGATTATCTGGTGGTCTGTTCAATCTACGAAAGAATACTACGACTGGGTTCAAGGCTGAGACGCTATTCGTGGAACATGGGGCTAGTGGACATCCTTCGACCGGCAAAGAAGGTGCCAACCACCTGGTGGAGCTCTCCAGAACCTATGTCATTGAGACCAAGGCTGTCCACAATGACCATTCTGGTAATTGGAGAATTCATATTCGGAATCGGGGACTCACTTCTCATCGCAGCCGGAATCGGAAATACCCCGTGGACTGTGCTGGCCGAAGGAATCTCCCTCAAAATACAAATTTGGACTATCGGGCAGGCAACGTTCGTAGTAAGCGCCGCAGTAATGTTTCTCTGGATCCCCATCAGGGAGATCCCCGGAATCGGCACAATCCTGAATGCCATCATCATCGCTCTCACAATTCACTTAATGGTGCCAATATTGCCTCAGCCGGAGGGTCTCGTCGGATCCATCATAATGGCTTCCACAGGGATAATACTCGTTGGAATCGGGAGTTCGATGTACCTGACCGCAAATCTGGGACCAGGACCGAGGGATGGGTGGATGACAGGTCTGCAGAGAGTATCTGGTGTACCAATTGGTAGGGTCCGGATAACCTTGGAAGTCTCAGTACTAATTATCGGCGTAATACTCGGGGGAACTTTCGGTTTGGGAACTATCCTTTTCGCATTAGCGATCGGACCCGTTGTGGCGACCTGTTTGGCAATAGCCGGAAGAATAGGCTCAACATAGGGCGCCCATACCCGTATCTCTCCGACATAGGGAGGTTCATGGAGTATTCACCGACAGCCGAAAGCATGGGAGGGCACGGGGTCATCCAGAGGTACAGGGAGTTTCTTCCAGTTTCCGAAGACACATGCATCATCTCATTGAACGAGGGAAACACACCACTCATCCAATCATACAATCTTGTCCAGGCAATGGGCGGGGGATTCAGACTGTTCGTAAAATACGAGGGACTCAATCCGACAGCCTCGTTCAAGGATCGAGGGATGACCATGGCAGTAACCAAAGCCGTCGAGAACGACGTCCGGGCAATAGTATGTGCCAGCACTGGCAATACGAGCGCCTCAGCAGCAGCGTACGCCTCACGAGCTGGGTTGACATGCGTGGTTCTGATTCCAGAGGGGAAGATCTCCTACGGAAAGATGGCCCAGGCTCTAATCCACGGTGCGAAGACAGTCGAGATCAGAGGTAACTTCGATGATGCGTTGGAGTTGGTAAGAGAGTTGGGAATGAGGGACGACATCGAAATCGTCAACAGCATCAATCCATTCAGGATTCAGGGCCAGAAGACGGCCGCCTTCGAAATCTGCGATGATCTCGGAGATGCCCCCGACATGCACTTCCTTCCAGTTGGAAACGCGGGGAACATCACATCATACTGGATGGGGTACAACGAGTACAAGGACGCTGGAAAATCCTCATCACTACCGATTATGATGGGCTGGCAAGCAGAGGGATCTGCTCCTATAGTGAAGGGTCACGTTGTCGCCTCTCCGGAGACCGTGGCAACGGCAATAAGAATAGGAAACCCAGCGAGCTGGGAACAAGCGGTAAGGGCCTCCGAAGAATCATCGGGGGCAATCGACATCGTCTCCGATGACGAGATCCTGGACGCCCATAGAATGCTTGCCAGAACAGAGGGGATTTTCGTTGAACCCGCATCGGCCGCGGGGATTGCTGGCATCGTCAAGAGTCACGCAAGGGGGCAAATCCCCCAAGACGCGACTGTGGTCGTAACAGTGACCGGGCACGGTCTGAAGGACCCCGGTATTGCTATTGAGAACGCCAAGGCGGAGTCTGTAGTGGTCGAACCAGACATCCAATCAGTCCTAGGTGCCATAGGTATGGAATGAGCATCATTATTGCTAACCAACCAATCGCATGGCCATGGAAGACAGATTTTCAGAACGGGCATTTTCAACCAAGGTTGTTTGGTCAGGGACAAACCATCTAGAGGGTTCGACAGTAACCCCAATATTCACTACTTCCACATATCAGCTCAATGATGAGAGGTATCGAGAGTGGTCCGAGGGGGGTCAGCACAGCCTCCTCTATAGTCGATATTCCAGCGTCAATTCCGAAGCAGTATCTGCCAAGGTCACTGCTCTTGAAGGAGCTGAGGATGGCGAGACTTTCGCAAGCGGAATGGCAGCGATTTCCTCCACGCTCCTTTCACTACTTTCCAATGGCGACCACATAGTGACCTCTGCGGACGTGTATGGGGGGACCTATGGCCTTCTGACCTCGGATTTCCCAAGGTTCGGAATAGAGGTGACCATGGCCGATATGAGGGACCCAGCCTCATTTGAGGCGGCGATCAACGAGAACACCAAGGTCCTCTATGTTGAGACAATCACCAATCCCGTCCTGAAGGTCTGTGACCTTGAGGCGATGGCATCAATCGCCAAAAAGCACGGAATCATTTCTGTCGTGGACAATACGTTCGCAACTCCTTGGGCTTGCCGACCTATCTCAATGGGATTCGATCTTGTAATCCACTCTGGGACAAAATTCCTTAATGGCCACACAGATCTAACTGCCGGGATCGTTGTAGGAAGAGCCGATTTAATCAAGGCCGTCTTCGAAGCCAAAACTAAACTCGGAGGCTCTGCTGATCCGCAAATGTGCTATCTATTGGAGAGAGGGATGAGGACACTCCATGCTAGGATGCCAATCCACGCCTCCAACTCCTCTGAGATTGCTCGGAGATTGGAGGACCACCCTGCCATAGTCAGCGTCAACCACCCATCCCTTCCGAGCTCCGCTGATTACGAAGTCGCCAAGAGAATTGCACCAAGGGGAACGGGCATGCTGTCCTTCGCAGTCAAGGGCGGTGATGAGAGCGCTTTGCGATTCATTCGCTCCCTGGAGATTATCTTCGAGGCAACCAGCCTCGGTGGGATTGAGAGCCTAGTCGAATGCCCATTCAACACCAGTCACTTCTTCGTCCCAGAGGAAGTAAGGCTTGAGGCGGGAATCGTGCCGGGATTCGTCAGGATGAGCGTAGGGATAGAAGATGTTGAAGACCTTTGGTCGGATATCGACCAGGCCCTGCTAGAAAGCCAATTGTGAATGGATGATTGGCATGGACCACGCACTTCTGATTGCGACCCTCGTGTTCATCGTCCCGATGTGCTTCAGTCCGGGACCAAACAACGTACTATGCGCGGCACATGGTTCCCAGCACGGATTCAAGGGAACTCTTACTCTGATTTCTGGTATGGCAGTAGGTTGGTCAATCCTCGGACTATTCGTCGGCGGGGCGACCGTCTTCATAGAGGACAACAAGGAGTTCTTCGATATTCTGACATACATCGGGGCCGGGTACATAGCCTACCTCTCCTACAAAATTGCAACATCCGAATCGTTGGACGAGGGTTCGCAGGAGAACGAGCGCCTCGGGTTCTCCACAGGGGTTGCCATCCAGTTCGTCAATGGCAAGGCGTGGATACACTTCCTTGTCTTGATGACCACATTCGGGTCTCTTTTCGGATCAGGGTTCGGCGGGAAGGCACTGCTAGTCCTACTCAATGTCATGTTCGGGCTTCCCGCAGTGATGTCATGGGCGGCGTTTGGGACAGTTCTGAGAAGAGCCTTCTCAACTCCGAGTTCAGCTATCGCACTCAACAGGACAATGGGTGCTTCTCTGTTTGCAGTTGCGGTATGGATCGTGATCCATTAATGGTGCAGAGGGCAGGATTCGAACCTGCGAAGCACTACGCACTGGGACCTCATCCCAGCCCCTTTGACCGCTCGGGTACCTCTGCTTGTGAGTCACCGGGCTTACGACGGCCTATTTCAGAGGTATCCTAACTTCCACATCACCAAGTATCCGATTGGAAGCAATGGTAGGCAAATCGCAAAGGCCCTCCTGAAGGCCCTCCACAAACCGTCTTCGTGGCCTTCAGGTATACTATCGGCGACCGCTACGACCAACTCCTCGATTATGTCCGCGCCAGGGGATCCGCTATTGGCCATACAAACCACTCAGAACCTTATCCCGGCCTTGGCAGCCATGGGTGGAATCTCACCCGTCTTCGCATAGTAGAACAACGAAGCCCTGTTCACCGCTTCGACGGTGGAGAAGAATAGAACTGCAAACAGAAGGCCTACGGCCAGGATAACAATTCCAAGAGCAACACCCAATTGACCGAACATCATCAGGGGAACGGATACACAAATCAGCAGGATTATGCAGAGGGTCATTAGTATCCCAGTTGATACGTGGGATGCGACGTCTTCCCCCCAGGTCCTCTTGAACAGTTCTGAGCTCTTCCCCATGCTATCTAGCACTCCTGCCCTTTCCAGAACGATCATTGGTATCACAAAGAATGTAACAATCCACCAAGCAATGCCTATGATGAAACTGGCCAAACCAGCAACAATCCTTAGCGGCACAGGCGACTGCTCGTCATGAGAAAGACTCTCTAGGATCTGGATGAATAGTCCAACCGTCCCTGCGATAATCCCCCAGACCAGAATCTGCGGTAGACACTTCATAGCCTGCCCAATGCCGTACGAGAAGCTCGGATTCGTCCCCGAGCTGAGACGCTCATAGGCGCTCGCGATGATCGCAGCGTTCCAGAAGACCGTGATTACTGAAACTAACAAGTAGAATACGAACCAAATTGCCATGTGAGCAACAGCCAACTCGCTGCCACACTCTTCACCAACGCACTCAGGGTCTGAGGCGATCGCATCCAAGCCCACCGAACCGGAGACAGCCGCACCGATTGCCACGAGGGAAAATAGGGCCGAAAGAAAGGTGTACACCATTAGCTCTGGATCAGCCCTGACCACCGCCATCCCGAGTTTCGTCATCTTCCAGCCACGGGAGAGCCTCTCGCCAAATCCTATCCTTCGTCCGCCTCTGCGCAACATCCACACGTCGGTTCCTGTCGTCATTGAGAAATTCTAGTGGCTTGGAGTAATAATGATATTCACGGAATCACCGACCGAGACTCTACCTTCTCGTACAACGCGTGCTAACCATCTCGACCAACCAAACTCCTGCTCATGGTCGACTCTACCGAACCGCCTACCAATGAACGACTCACCGATCTTCGAGCAAGGGGCACAAGGCTCGCTGAGCTCCATAACGACGTCACCAACCTCGAGCCTCGACCCCTCTACCAGAGAATCCCACTCTATGCCCTGGATTGTTAGGTTCTCGCCGGTCGACCCGACCTCTATCGGATGACCCTCCAGCTTCAGTTCCTCGATTCGCTCGAGGGAGAAGATACAGACTGCTCTATCGGGGTCTCCCCCCCGCCCATCTCGGAATCTGTTGAAGTCCCCCTCGACTCCTTTCTTCCCTATATTGGCGGAGTCAACCGTTCTCTTGGGCACCCCTCCGGAGCTGATGTTGATCGAGTGAACCAAGCCCTTCATCCAATCACCTCGGAAATATCAATCTCCACGTCTAGCCTATCAACCATTTCCAGATACCTGTCCGCGAGAAGCTCGTCAGGCTCGCTCAGATTGTGCTTCCAGAATCTCCAGGCGGCTATGCACAGGGTGGCAAAATGGTGAAGGAAGGGGAGAGAGTCAATTTCGTCCCGGGTGAGCCTTCTAACGCTCTGGTACCCATCGAACAGGGCCTTCCATCGCTCCCACGCCGGAACATTGCCGTCCCATCCAAATCCTACGCAAGTCATTGCAAGGTCGAAAGCCATCGGCCCGATCCATGCCTCTTCCAGATCGAGGATAGCAGATACCTGCCCCCCACTCCCAATCACGTTGTCAGGAAACAAATCTCCATGGAGGACCCCAAGCGGCAGGTCAGAGGGGAATCCAGACCTGATGTCAGCGGTCTGTGAGGACAGTATTTCGACGAACGGGTCGGAAACTCCTATCCGGGAGGATAGGGAAACCACCTCTTCGAACAGCTCGAAACCCATCCTATAACTCGTGGGAAAGCAATCTGCTGCAGGAATGAGATGCATCCTTGCCTGTGTTTCACCAAGACTCCGAATAGAATCCTCGCCTAGTCCGAGAATTCCCCCGCTGACATATGGCAGTAGGGTCCACGCTACCCCATCCTTGATTGCCACATACGTCCCATCAGTGAGAATTACCGGTACCGTGGTCTGGATCCCGTTCTCAGCTAGGTGAATGTGACGAGCGATTACTCTGACAACCTCCTCAACGGTGTTTGCATACCAAGCCTTCAGAACAAAGGCAGTACCGTCTTCCAGCTCCAAATGCAAGTTAGTGTTGTCCCAACCACCCTCTAGAGGGGTTACCGACTCCAGACCCTCCAAACCAGCTCTCGATATGAGCCATTCAGCATCAGCATTTGTGACCAAGCTACTCGCTCCTATTCCCAGAAACCGACCCAACCCTTGATCTAATCTCATCCTCCCAGTTCGAGTGGTCGAATCCGGTCAGGCTTCCGAAAAGAGAGAGCTCATCGCATAATTCCTCACCACATGCAGAGTAATGCCGGTCACCTAGAGGAACGTATTCCTCTTCACTGCTCAATACAGGCAGCCTGTAGATATTCCAGTCTCTCCTTTGCATGAATTTTACAAGTGGAGATTTGACGAACTTGGGAACCAGTGAGAAGCAAAGCATCACCAAAGAACCGACTGCTGTGGTCTTGCGATTGCTCGCTGCGGTGTTCGCGTGCCTCTCCATGTTCACGTCATAGTCCCATTCTTCGACTCCTAGGAAGTCCTCGACCTCCCTCACAACTGCCATGGGCTCGACCCTCATCCTGGAGATATCGATAATTACGAACCTATCTAGGTCAAAGTGCCCCAACCAATTCTTCATGCAAGTCCCATAAAGAGAGTCTACACGTAATGAATCGTCCGACCACGCATCTTCGAAATTCACCCAATCCTTGCCGTTGCTCCGATCCTCGCCAGTGCTCCTCACCATGTTCCAGTGACTCACCGTCCTAGAAACAGGCTCTCTAAGGCAAAGGATGAACTTAGCATCTGGAAAATTTGATTTTATCCTCTCCGGTGCTATCGGACAGGAAAAGGCGTGTACAGATGCATCCATCTTCAACCCATCTCCTCTGAAGAAACCATCATACTTGGGCCAATCAGGCTCACTCTCGTCTCTCTCGAAGGTACCTTTGTGAGAAGCAACGAAGTTCGGCTCCTTCGGCTCCGACAGGCAGACCCCAGGATGCTGATCTAGGACATTTGACAACCATGTGGTGCCGGCCTTTGGGACTCCAATCAAGAAAACATCCACACACAACGCCCCCATTGTCCCGGAAGGGGCATATCATTTCACTTTCATCATCAGAGGCACGTCTTTGCCAAGCATAGGCATAAAACAGACTATTCCCGCCTATTGTACAGAATGCCCGTTAATTGGCTCGTCACAGCAGGGGGGAATGACAAATGAAACTCTCCCTGAAAAACACATTTCACTTTGTGAGGGACATGGCGAGAGTAGTCATCAGAGGGGAACTTGACTCACCCGATTTCATCATCCTCGATGAAAAGGAAGTGGTTTTTGCCAGCGTTGCGAAAGCAGCATGCTCTTCGATTAAGACCTCGATATACGGAACCCCTCCAGAAGGAATGAAGATTCACAGATACACATCCCATCTCTCACACAGAAGGATACCCAAGAGGAAAGCATCCTATTTTTCATTCGCAATCGTCCGAGATCCGTATGAGAGGCTCGCCTCATGCTATAGAGCCAAGTTCAACCATGAGGACGAATCAAAGTTCATGTTCTCGAATTACCTGTTTGGATATCTGAAAAACGACGACTCTTTCGAGGATTTTGTTCGCAAGGTCTCGAAGATACCCGACATACTGTGCGATCGGCACTTCAAGCCTCAAAACAAGATTGTATTCGCTTCAGGCAAAAAAATAGATTTCATAGGAAAGTTCGAGAATCTACCATCCGACTTTGAAGAGATTAGGGAGAGGTATGGATTCGCAGAACTGCCCCTCCTTAACAAGTCATCAGGTAGATCAGCCGACTCCCTCTTCTGCGAGGAGACCAGGGCATTGGTATCAAAGAGGTACGAGAAAGACTTCGAGCTATTCGGATACCCAAATTAAGAAAATCTCCCAATTACCCAGAACCGATACGGAAAAACCAGAATTGGCATCCGGAGGGACATGACCGGACGCGCGACCAGACTACTCGTATCCAAGGCAGCGATGGTACGAAATGGTGGCGCAGCTAGAGACCTCCTACGCAACCTCCCTGAACTGAGCAGGAAGTTTGAGGTGAAATTCTGCTGCCTCAACATATTGGAAAGCCAGCGTGAGAAAATAGAGTCACTAGGTGTGGAAGTAATCTGCCCCGACAACCAATGGGAGGTGAAGGGTGGTGTTTGGAACGAGATATCGGCTAAGCAGGACAGATCATCAAAGAAGGCATGGATTGGCCTAGAAGGAATCAAGGAGGCCATCGAATGGGCCGATGCAATCCACCTCACCACCGGAGCAGGATCAATGGATTTCACTTCTCTGATACCAAAATCGAAACCACTCCACCTCCACTTCCTAGAGTCCAAACCCGGGGTTTTCGATAGTGTCAGCCACCTGAATAGTGACGGTACTGGAATGTGGCGAGCGCATGCTGTCCATGTCCTGCAGCTCTATCACAGAAGACGAATAATCTCGTTATTCAGTGGATTCAAGAAGAACCCCAAGTGGGTAATTAGCGCCAATTCGCACTATTCTGCGAGCAAACTCATCGAGGAATACGGAATCACTGGCGGGGTACTATTCCCAGTTGTCGACCTTTCAGAATTCCAGAGAGAGGAATCCATCGGCGAAGACCATGTAATTAACCGGCTGAGGGGGAAAAACGATTCAGAATATGTCGTTACCATCGGAAACCTAAGTCGATTCAAGGGTGCCTATGAATCAGTCGAGCACATCGCCGGTTGCGACCTCGAGCTGGTCCTCGTCGGAGGGGGTAGCGAGCAAGAAAACCAGAATTTTGTGTCATTCGGCAGGAATCTGGGGGTAAATGTACAGGTCCTGTCTAACCTAGATAGCACCGAGATGTCAATCCTGATGAAGAGATCCACTGCTGTGATTGGGCTAGCACACGGCGAGGCGTTCGGTCTGACACCGATAGAGTCCATGGCTCTGGGCGTACCCCCCGTTTTTGTCGAAGAGGGGGGGTATCGGGATACGATAGTGGACGGAGTCAACGGTAGACTAGTCACCAGGGGGGCATATGCCGATTGGAGAAATGCGCTCATTCAGGCAAGAGATCCTGATACAAGGGCAAGGTGGGCCGAATCAGGGCTTTCCAGAATCGAAGAACTCGGCCTCAGTTCGGAGAACTATGCCTCACAACTAGATGAGACGATAAGCGCGCTTCTCTAGGTAAAAGCACCTCCAGGAGTGCGAGTGATTCAAGAATATCCGCGCTCCCGCTAGTTTTGTGTTTGACATAGCCTCCACCATTCTAGGACCTTTCCAAACGGACCTAGTCTCCTTCTTCGGCGACTCAATTGGCTGGTTCGTAGGCCATGCCATATTGTTGGCCGCCCTCGTCACTATGGTTTTCGCAATAAGGGAGAGGGACCATGTCATCAACAACTCCGGTCTCGGTAGGGGTCAAGCACTAGATCTCGCTACTTTCCTGATTCTCACTCTTGCCCTCTTCTACTTCTACACCGCAGTATGCGGCTTTGCATCGGGACCTTCCCTCGTTGTTGGAGCAACCTCTTCCCTTTTCCTCAGATGGATGGTCACCATCCTCGGCTAAGGCTCGCAAAAAGAGTAAGGCCACCCTACTTCCTAGCAAGCTCAATCACGGAGTGGTGAAAATTGCATAATTCATCGAACTGATTCAGACCCCTGCAATTGACTAGTACCTCGAAGCCCTTCGGCGTATCCTTCCTGTTCACTATCTTATGGGGGGACTCTTGTGAGCAAAATGGGCACCTCAATACAATCATGTCACCAGCCCTTTTGTTTATCCTCCTCTCCCTAGCCTCCTTCCTTTCTTTCTTGATGCTCCTCTCTCTGCCGTAATACTTGACGTACATCTGCAAAGAAATGCTACAGAGTGCCAGAACTGCTGAAAAATGAATATCTATTTCCATGTTAGTCTCTGGGAAAGAACGGGAATGGATGAGCATAGCCCCATTGCCCATCAGGCCACCAGATAGTAAACCAGACATGAAAATGGGTATCACCTGTCTCAAGTACATCCTGAAGGCAAGGGTCAGGAAAGTAGTCGTAACTAAGAGAATCTGATAAAGCACCGGATGGGATATCTCTGAGATTATTGGTACCTCTGAGAACACTTCTTGCAGGTCTATGCCTCTCTCATAAATCAGGTACTCGTGACCTAAGATGACCGCTAGAGGGGGTCCGAGAACAATGACGTAGTTCTCAGCCATCCTTGGCAATACATACCCAATTAGGAATCCGAGAACGATGCATACCAGCCTGACTACTTCAGGGGAGAACCCCTCGGTTCCATCCATTGCAGGAATCGCAAATCCCGATGCAACAATCTCTCCAATCAGGGCTCCTACTACTCCGAAGGCCCTGTAGATCCGAAGCCCACTTCTCGGGATAATTGCTGGCCGAAGAGCAGCTTTCATCGAACTAGAAACATCGCTCGTCAAACCCGGCTTTCGTTGCGACTTCTTTCCCTTTGGCTTGGGCTTTCTTGAATAGCTGGGCTCCCAGAAGAGATAGGCTCCCATGCAAACCATCGTCGCACCGATTACAACCTCCACGACTTACGCAGGGGGACTTGCTGTTAAGAACGGCTGCCTAGTCACTCATTCTCCTCATCAGGACAATTAGGGCAATGACCAGAGCCACTATTCCAACACCCCCTCCGATGAAGTAATTCTGATTCTCCTCGGTCATACCTAGATCCTCCAGCACCGTTCCATTCACATCAATCCCAACCGAGGGAATAACGGCCTCCTTTTCATTCACAGTTAGGGAGAAGGCGAAATCGCTCGAGCACGACCATCCCGGATCAGTCATTTCATCAACAACAATCAGGCAACCTTCCCATCTCTCCTGAAGGTTGGAGGGAGTGGTTAGTAGGAAATCGCAGGTGACCGAACCCATTGGATTTTCGATATTGCACCCATTCGCTGACATGTCATTGAAACCGGATGGCCACATACTCTCCTGAGTACTTCCCTTCTCCAGTAGATGTAGGGAAACTCCCATGCTGCTGTCCTCATTGCTATCACAGCTGTAAACCACGGAGAAGGCCACGTCCTCTCCAGCCTCAGCGAATATAGCAGAGGGACGGGAAGAAGAGCAGGTGGTGTAGGGGAGCACCTCCACCTCGACCCCCTCTTCGTCCGAGAATCCGAAAACGCTCACTGGAACCCCGTTCCACTCGGTTACCACCGCACTCACGTTGACCTCGTACGTCCCCGCCGACTGTCCAGAAGAGGAGGCTAGCACAATCTGGAAGGACTCGGTCTCACCCCCCCCTACAGTCACGCTCTCAGGCCCGGCGATATCCAGATCACCAGCCTGATAGGTCAAATCCACCTTCTCAGGAAAACCAGTCGGATTGGTCAATTCGCAATTAACCAAAGAACTACCCGGCCCGCTCGAGAGATCTATTTCCACCGAGTCATCACATTCCAGATCCGCATCTGGTAGAAGTTGGGCCGAACCCGTGGGAGCAATGCCACACAACACCAGCAGACTGGCGACTAAAACGACCGAGGAAGATCGATTAATCATGAATCTCCCTGACTCATGACTGTCATAGACATTCGTATCGATTGCTATCGAACTCTTCGAATTGCCGCCTCAAAGCATTCATGTCAACCCCTCGCGCCGAAAGTAGTAATGGGTGAGGGGTCGGACAAGCCGAATGTCGAAATATCATCTCAGAGCACCAAGGTGACTAGCGGAACAGATGTCCAGGAGAAACTAATCGTTGCAGCTAGGGTTTTCTCTGACCTATTGAAGCCAACATACGGACCCCGGGGCCTTGACAAGATGCTCTACAAGACCGATGGGACAACGGCCGTCACCAACGACGGAGCGAAGATCGTCGCTGAGTTACTGGTCAGGCACCCAGCCGCCAAAATGATGGTCTCAATGGCAGAATCCCAGGAGGAAGACTGCGGAGACGGCGTCACCACCGGAATGCTTCTTTGCGGGTCACTTTTGATAGAGGCCAACAATCTCTTCAGAAAGGGACTTCATCCACTCACCCTAGTAGGGGGCTACGAAATCTCTCTGCAATCGGCAGTCTCACAGATAGAAAAAGACGCATCCGAGACCGATGAAGAAAAACTCCTGGCAGTAGCAGTGACATCCCTCCGGGGAAAGGTCGCGGAATCTGCACTCGCAGTATTCGCCCCACTAATCGTCGAGGCCCTAAGCACGGTTCTCAAGAACCGAGGCGAAGCGCTCGCCCAACACGTATCCATGTTCAAAACCGGAAGCGGGAGCGCTCGAGACTCTCGATTGGTCAATGGAGTAATTATTCGAAGGAGAGTTCTGATGAATGACCTACCGAACGATATCAGAGACGCAAAGGTCGTTTGCTTGGAGGGCGATATCAAGATCAGAGACATGGTCAGGGACGCGGAATTGAAGATTACCAGTGCAGACGACCTGGATTCTTTCATCGGTGCGGAGCGCGAAAGAAAGCAGGAGATTTTCCATGGAATAAGAGAGTCAGGCGCCCGCGTGGTTCTGTGCTCGGGAGAGATCGACAAGGACATCCTCCACATGTTGTGCGATTGCGGAATCTTAGCGGTGGAGAAACTGGACCCTTCTGAGCTGAGAAACGCCTCCGACGCAACGGACTCCAGAATCATCGAAAACCCATTGGACATTGAAGAGGCAGACCTGGGCTTCTGTGGAAGCGCAACTTGGGCCAGGAAGGAGTCTACCGACGAGGTGCAAGACACCATCAGAATCGAGGATTGCCTGAACCCCTCGATTGTCACAATCGAGGTCGGAGGAGCAGGGGAGGTGGGAACCGAGGAGGTCATCCGAGGACTACACGACTCCTTGAGAGCGACGTCATTGGCGTTGTGCGAAGACGTTCTGCCAGGAGCAGGCTCTACTCACAGCAGGATTGCCCATGCGGTCAGAGCGGCCGCTGAGAGCCAGGGAGGAAGGGAACGCCTTGCAATGGAGGCGTTCGCAAGAGCGATGGAGACGATACCCGCAACCCTCGTGGAGAACGCAGGGGGAGAGCCACTAGATAGGGTCCTGGAACTCAGATCGACTACGCTAACCGAGGCACCTGTAGGCATCTCCGAAGACGGCAAGATCTGGGAGGTGGATGATGTCTGGCACCCAAGATCGGTAATTGAGAACTCCCTAGAGGCGGCGACAGAAACTGCCATGGGAATGCTGAGGATCGACCAGGTCATTTCAGCGAGAGGCGAATAGCCAACCACGAAACTTCAAGCCAATTGCACTCACGCATTCGTCATGGAGCGACCGAGGGCGCTAATCAGCGTCTGGGACAAAACCGGAATCGAGGAACTGGCCGCGTCCTTGGATTCGATGGATTGGGAGATACTCTCTACAGGGGGGACCGCCTCGAAACTCAGAGAGTGCGGAATCGATGTCACAGACGTGTCCGAGGTCACCGGGCACCCAGAGATCTTCGATGGCAGGGTGAAAACCCTCCATCCAGCTGTCCACGGAGGGATACTTGTCAGAAGGGGCTCTGAGAAGGACATGCAGACCCTGTCAGAGCTGGGTTATGCTGGAATCGATCTGGTGTGCGTCAACCTGTACCCATTCGAGGACACGGCCGCTAGAGAACCACCCGTGAGCGATCAGGAACTCATCGAGATGATCGACATCGGAGGGCCCACCATGGTCAGATCCGCAGCGAAGAACCATGCAGATGTAATCGTCGTTACAGCCCCGGATCAGTACGAATCGGTCCTAGACTCCCTTTCGAAATCCAACGGCCAACCATCTGGCGTAGGTTTGGAATTGAGAAAGGAATTGGCCCTGTCAGCATTCCAAACCACGGCATCCTATGACGCCGCAGTTTCCAACGAGTTATGGAGCAGATTCTCGGAGAAAACGATACCCAATAGGATACACGCATCGTCCGGCGAAGGTCGAGAGCTGAGGTATGGGGAGAACCCCCATCAACCAGCCTCATTCTACCCCGATTCCGGAACACCATCCGGACTCTCAGCGGCCGTCCAACACGGTGGAAAACCCCTCTCCTACAACAACTATCTCGATCTCGATGCCGCACTCAGGCTCGCTCGTTCCCTAACTCAGGCCTGCGACTTCGCCCCACACTCATGTGTGATAATCAAGCATACCAACCCATGTGGCGCTGCGGTTGCAGAGAACCAGGTCTCTGCGTGGGAGACCGCACTCGCAAGCGATCCTGAGAGCGCTTTCGGTTGCGTGATCGCATTCGACCAGATGGTAGGAAAAGAAACCGCAGAGGCAATCGGTAAGCACTTCTTCGAATGCATGATCGCACCTGGATACGAGCCTGAGGCATTGGATTTACTCGCCCAAAGCAAGAACCGCAGAATGCTAACACTAGAACCACTGGGTGAATACAGAGAGGAACCGAAGATACGCCAAGTGCAGGGAGGGTGGCTATCGCAGATCCAAGGGCCCCCTGGAATAGACTGGGAGGACACACGCTCCGTCACGAACAGGTCCCTAGATGAGGAGGAACTCAAACTTGCAAGATTCGGGACCTCAGTCATAGCAGAAGTGCAGTCCAACGCCATCATACTTGTCAGCAAGACAGAAACGGGATTCGCAACGGTGGGCGTAGGACCGGGACAGACAAGTCGAGTGGAGGCTGTGAGGATAGCAGCAAGACGGGCTGGAGAAAGAGCACATGGATCCATGATGGTATCAGACGCCTTCTTCCCATTCCGTGACGGAATCGATACATCGAACGAGATTGGAATTACCACTGTCGTGCAACCCGGCGGATCAATTCGCGACGACGAGGTAATAGAGGCCGCTAATGAGCATGGGATGGCCATGCTATTTACTGGAACCAGACTTTTCAGACACTAGGGAAACCCACATCGTGACAACCATCATACGGCAGATTACGATGCCCCACTGTGACCAACCATTCAGGTACTGTATCGAACTCCTACGAAGATCTAGTTTCGGCCATTGGAAACACGCCGCTGATCCGGTTGAATAGGATTACCGAGGGGTTGGAGAGGTCCTCCGTCTGGGTCAAACTAGAGAGGTGCAACCCCGGTGGCTCGATTAAGGACAGAATCGGATTGCAGATGGTTCTGGATGCAGAGGAGAAAGGACTCCTGAAGCCAGGAGGGACGATTGTCGAGGGGACATCCGGCAACACTGGAATCGGCCTTGCGATGGTTGCAGCTCAGAGAGGGTACCGATGCGTCTTCACCATGGCAGATAAGATGAGCAAGGAGAAGATAGACCTCCTCAGGGCCATGGGGGCCGAGGTTCACGTATGCCCCACAGCGGTTGAGAAGGAGGACCCTCGTTCATACTACGAGGTAGCAGCTAGGCTCGCACGAGAGATTCCTGGGGCATGGTATCCCGACCAATACTCGCACGAGGCGAACCCGTTGACCCACTACCTGTCAACCGGGCCGGAGATTTGGGAACAGACCCAGGGCCAAATCACTCACTTCGTAGCCACTATGGGGACTGGTGGAACGATTTCCGGAACTTCAAAGGCACTCAAGGAGATGGCCGAATCAAACGGTACCGCACCACCCAGGATAGTTGGGGTAGATGCCGTCGGCTCGATTCTCAAGCAATGGTTCGAAGAGGGCACCATGGGTGAGCCGAATACGTACAAAGTAGAGGGATTCGGAGAGGATTTCATCCCAGCTGCAACGGACTTCTCAGTCATCGACGAGATTCACCAGGTGGACGATGGAGAGTGCTTCCAATGGGCTCGGGCACTCGCAAGGAAGGAAGGCATGTTCTGTGGGGGTTCATGTGGTGGATCGATAAAGGTGGCAATCGAAATCGCCAAGAAGGCGGAGGAAGATGGAGAGAGTGCCATGGTGGTAGCAGTACTGCCCGACGCAGGGAATCCATACCTGTCCAAGTTCTACAACGACGACTGGCTCAGGGAGAATGGCTGGGAACCGGACGATTGGGAATAATCACACCTTCTCGAAGGCCTTCTCCAAGTCTGCAATCAGATCATCCGGATCCTCGATGCCAACTGATAACCTGACCAGACCGTCCTCAAAACCCCTAGCTAGACGCTCCTCTCGGGGGACCTCGGCGTGGGTCATCGTTGCCGGATGGGTGATCATCGTCTCAACTGCTCCGAGACTCTCGGCAAGGAGGCACAACTCGACGGAATTCATCAGTTTCTTGCCTGCCTCCAGGCCACCCTCCAACTCGAAGGAAATCATTCCGCTGAAACCCTTCATCTGGGCTTTAGCAACCTCGTGCATCGGGTGGGACTCCAATCCGGGATAGACCACTTTCGAGACCTTGGGATGACCCTCCAGATAGACTGCGATCTTCTCTGCATTCTCCCAGTGCCTCTGCATCCTCAGATGCAGGGTCTTGAGTCCCATTATCACAAGCCAGCAGTCGAATGGACTGGGAACCGCGCCAACACTCTTCTGGATGTACTTCAGTCGCTCGAAGAGATCGGTACGATCGGTGACGATTACACCGCCAATGATCTGGTTGTGGCCACTAAGATACTTGGTGGTACTGTGGAGCACTAAGTCGGCCCCGTACTCCAGCGGCCGGAGGAATACTGGCGTTGCGAACGTGGTGTCAACCACATACAGAAGATCATGACTCTTCGCAATCTTTCCCACCGCCTCGAGGTCTGTGACCTTCAGGAGTGGGTTAGTGGGTGTCTCAACCCACAGCATCTTCGTCTCCGGGCGAATCGCTTCCTCGACATTAGAAGCCACCTGAGAATCTACGTAGGTGAACTCAACTCCGTAGTTCGTCATTAGCTGGTTGAACAGTCTCGCGGTTCCACCATACACGTCATCACAGCAAACGACGTGATCTCCTTGGCTTAGTAGCTTCATGCAACTGTCTGCACTAGCCATCCCACTGGAGAAGGCAATCCCATGTTTCCCGCCTTCCAAGGCGGCCAAGTGTTCCTCCAGATCCTGTCTTGTAGGGTTTGAAGATCGGGTGTAGTCGAACCCCTTGTCCACTCCTATCTCCTCCAGCACGTAAGTAGCAGTCTGATAGATTGGAGGCACTATTGCACCCGTTGTTGGGTCTGGCTTGCTTTTTCCTCTAACTGAGATTGTGTCGAAATCCATGTTACTCTGGCCTGTGGGTACTGGCCACATGCAAAATAGTTTCAGTTAGCCAATTTCCCTCGTTCTCACTCTCGTTGAGACATACCACACGCCAACCATTCCCACAAGGATGATGGTTATTGAACCGAAACCGGGGTCGGCCCCGTCCCACGACGAAGGGTCTGAAACCACTCCCTCGCCCAATGTTGAAACATACCAAACGAAAATTGCCGAAGTGGTGCTCATGAGCGCAATCAGTGCAATAATTCCAGATTTCGCATGCTGGGGGATCGTCTTCCCTGTAGCATAGTACTCTAACATCGCCGAGCCGAAGAACCGATTTGTCATCGTCCACCTGAACATCCTCTCACTAGAGTACGAAAATAGGAATGCAGCTGGAACCGCCCAAGAGACAGTGGGCCAACCCGGTACCCAGATTCCAACTATCGCGAATCCGACAAATAGCAGTCCGAGGGCAAAATACAATCGCCTGAGAAAAGGGTTGCTAGAAACGCAGTATCTCTCCACGATTTCGTCAAGGTTGTCAATCCGATCCATCTGATATTGGAAATGGCTCCAACATGTTTACTTAATTCTAATTCCCAAGACTCAAGCGATAAATCCCCTCCACGCGGTTATGGGAGAACCCTTCGTACTCCCGCGTATCGGCTCCATAGAAGACCCTCTCAGATTAGCAGTACTGATTTCTGGAGGTGGTTCCGGGCTAGCCGCCCTTCTGAAATTCCAAGCGTCGGAGCCTCGCAGCCATAGAACGGTCCTGGTTCTCGCTGATAGCGAACGAGCAGGGGGACTCGATCACGGTAGGACTAATGGAATCGAATCCAAGGGAATCCCGTTACCCGAAGCTCCCTCCACCAAAGAACGTCGAATGGCGCACGAAGAGATGGTGCAAAGCAGCCTCCTGTCGTCCGACGTGGAGCTAATAGTCCTCAGTGGCTACATGAGGATTCTGACCGCCTCCTTTGTGAGTAAATGGAAGGGTCGGATAGTCAACGTACACCCCTCATTGCTACCTGATTTCCCAGGCGCTCATGCTCATCGAGACGTCCTCTCTGCAGGGGCAATCCTGACTGGGTGCACTGTGCACATGGTCGACGAGGGGGTCGACACCGGGCCCATATTGGCTCAAAGAGAAGTACCAGTGATGCCCGATGACGACGAGTCCTCACTCCAAGAGCGGGTCAAGCTAGTCGAGCAAGTCCTATATCCAGAGGTTATCGATTTGCTATGTAACGGTCAGATTTCACTCTAGGTCCTCTGGTGTATTCACGTTAATGAGCGTCGATGGGTCTTCAATTAGTACAGAGTGCTTGGCCTCTGCGAACTGAATCCGTAGAGGCCTCCTGTCACCCTTGATAATTTCGAGAACCTCCTCGGTACGAATCAAAGAAAGCAGCGGATGAGAGCGATCTCCGTCATGAGGCATAATCAGACAATCATCGGCACACAGGCCCTCTTGGAGTGAGAGAAACAGATCCGATGAGATCCATGGGTAGTCTACAGTGGCCAATTGGAGTGTACCATGCCCGCATTCAGGATCAAGGAGGGCCTCCTCTATGGCATCTATAGGGCCGGCATGTGGCATCGAATCGAGAACCCACTCTATGTCCAGATCGGAACCAACGGCCAAGCCGTACTCTTCAACATCCTCGGGCTGGGCCACTGCGATTCTTATTGGCTCTAGGTTGGCAGTGGCGAGGGAGACCACCATCTTCTCAATCATGGTGGACCCATCCACCACCATTAGTGCCTTGTCACGCCCCATCCGAGAGGATCGACCCCCTGCTAGCAACAGAGAACGCATCCTGCTACCTCAACTCATCCAATCGCCTCAAGGCGTGACTGATTTCTTCCATCAGATCCAGTGCCCTGTTGATCAGCATCTCCCTATCTTTCCTCGCCGATGTTCCCGCAAGCCACTCCATCAGTTGGCTGATGTCCTCACTATCTCTCTTTATGGTCCACTCCAAGACCTCCTCTGCCACTGGGTCATCTGATGGGAGGAGCCTCTCGACCATAGTGGCCAGAGGGGCTACTGATGAATTAGTGCTATGGTATTCTCGTTGTCACCCTGTCACGTATCCTGCCTAGAAGCGAATCTCCATCGGGCACCTTGACAGTGGCGAGTTGACCGATCACGTCGCTTCCAATTTCCATATCTGCATTTATCGCTGCAAATGCTGAGATGAGAGCAAGGTGAGACTCTACCAGCCTGCCATCGCACCAGGATTTCAGTAATTCGTCACTAGGTCTACCATGGCCTGCACGAAAAGCCTCCTCGATACTAAGGAGGAGTGCCTCAGCCGGTTCAGAGGAGTTGATTGAGGAGGCAAGAACAACCCACGGATCTAATCCGACCCTCTCGTAATCCAAGTTGGCTAGGAGCAACGCAGAGAGAGCTACATCCTCCCTACCATGCCTCTTCCAGAGAAATGGTATCAGCTTCCACAAGACCCGTTGGTCCTCTCCTGCCTCGGTAATGAGCCACGAAGCTACCCGTCTAAGCATTTCATCGGGCGTGCCCAGATGAAACGAGTAACCAGCAGAGTTTCCGAGGCGGTCCGTACTCGACTTCATGATCAGAGCCGGGACCCCTATTGGGTAAGCCTCTCTCACAATCTTAGCTAGGTTACGGTGAGATTTGTGCGATTTCCTAGGCTGTTGTACGAGGAAATCGTCCAGAACCCGCTCGTTACTCATCTGAACTACTGCTTCCTAGATAGTATTTTGACGCTATCGACAATTTCGCGTAGACTGTCCACAGAGTCATTCAACCTCATTCTGTATTCATCGATGAACGACCTGTGCACGATTTCTTCCAACTGTCGGTCCAGGCTCCTCGCTATCGCCCGATGCTCGGCATCCTCGATTTGGAACATCTTCCTCAGATAAGCGATCTGCGCTAGTACGTCATCTGATCTGTCTGTATGGATCAGCATGGCTTCGAGAACCTGTCCGTACACCAGTCGCATCTCGCTCTTATCTATCTGAGCACCCATAATATCACCCTCTTCCCCGGACAGAATGGCATCATAGATTCTCTTCGGCTCACCCTCGTCAAGGCTCAAAGCATGGGCTAGCTTAACCAGAATCCTCTTCTCCCCGTTCGACAGTTGACCGTCTTTCAGAGCGAGCCTGGATGCGTTCAAGAAAATCTTGGAACGGTCATTCTCAGACCACGCCTGCTCTGCCACGACCTCCCATGCCAGGCATCCGTCCTTAACGACTAGGTCTTATTCGGAAAACGACTCCAAATGCAAACAGGAGCATTCATGAACGCCCAGTGTCCCGGATAGAATGCAAATCAGCCACTCCCGGGCGCCCTGCGCCCATCCGAACCCCCCCTGCCAAAATGGCGAAAACGGGGGCAAGGCCCCCGTTTGGGGCCGATGAGCGAAGGAATTGAACAATATGTCAAGTGAAGGAAAATACGTAATACACGCAACAATTAGAGTCGATGGGACCGTAGCACGCAAAGACGTCGTCGGAGCCATTTTCGGCCAGACCGAAGGACTCCTGGGAGAGGGGCTCCAACTTAGGAAGCTCCAGAGAACAGGAAGAATTGGCCACGTGGATGTCAGTTTGAACAACCACAAAGGCCGCGTACAGGGAAATATCGAGGTTTCATCTTCGATAGACCAAGTCAGCACAGCAGTGATCGGAGCCGCGCTCGAGACGATAGACAGGATCGGCCCCTGCAAAGCAGTGATTAAAGTCAAGGAGATAGAGAACATCAGATCCGCGAAGAGGGATCACGTCATCGACAGGGCCAAGCAGCTCCTGCTTCAGATTGTGAACTCCGCCTCCGGCGAGTCTAAGAACATCCTAGACGAAGTCAAGGCAGTACTGACATTGGATACTGAGGTAGACTTCGAGGAGATGACCGCAGGTCCCAATGTGAAGAACTCGGATTCGATAATCATCGTCGAGGGCAGGAACGATGTCCGGAACCTACTGAAGTTTGGGATCAAGAACGCGATTGCCACCATGGGTTCCGGCATCAAGCCGGAATTGGCCGAACTCGCAGCCGGTAAGAAAACGGTCACAGCATTCCTGGATGGGGATCGAGGAGGCAAGCTGCTGCTTATGGAAATCAGCGGAAAGCTGGGCAAGTCGCTAACGCACGTAGCCTTCGCCCCCCAGAGCAGGGAAGTAGAACATCTCGAAGGTAAGGTAGTGACCAAGTGCCTTGGTCAGAAGGAAGCTGCCTCCAAGGCAGTCACCCGGATACAGACAGAGATTCAGAAGGACGACGACAAAGCTGTCGGGAAGGGCAAACCGTCATTGGAGGCCCCGGACGAGATCAAGGGCTGGGCACCAATGATGGATGGCCTAAAGGCCAATCAAGCCGTCATTGTTTTCGCGGATGGAACAGGCTCCGACCCAGTCGGGGCAAAGGCTCTGGAAGCAGCACTCGGCGAGTCCGATGGAGCCCAAGGCCTGGTCTTCTCAGGCAAGGTCACTGACAGGATCCACGAACTTGCCTCTGGCGCAGGAATCAACACGGTAGTTGGAAAGACAGTAGGGGCCCAATCCCTGAAGCTTGGAGTCCAAGCCTACTCGGTTAAGGACCTAGAGTGAGTTACAGATACCCGTTTCTGGCAGGATTAAACCCCGTCAGTAATGACCCTCTGAGGGGTAGCCATAGCAGAAGCCATCAAAAGTCTCTCATGCCCGCTGGCATCGATGCAACAGACTACCATGGCGATTCTTACTCTCTATGGTGCCCTTTCCATCACCCTACTGGCCTTGTGGATAAGGCACAAGTCAGTGCTGAGGCAGAGGAAGCGACTGGCATTGAAACTGGGCTCAATGAAGGGCAATCTCGCCGATACCTCCGAGAGGCTTGACCTACTATCCAGGGGAGTAGACACAATCCTGTCCGACGCTCCAGAGGTTCACAACCTGCTGGGTGTCCACAAGTCCCTAGAGGCTGCCGAGTCTCTCTTGTTCAACCAAGGAATCCCCGTCAGCAATAGCGAGTCCTGCGCCATAGTCAGTCATGCTGTCAAAGCCCTGTTGAGCCACTATCCAGAAGGCGGGCCAGAGGACGAGAGCAGCATTGTCCAAGGACTAAAGCCACTCTCCAAGAGACTCTCCGCCATCCTCACAGAAGCTGAGATGAAGGCCGAGGACATTGAGATTTCAGCTGCCGAGCATCGCCGAGTCGGTGAACTCTTCCACTCCGTCGAACGATTCGACTGGGCAGCAGACTGCTTCCAAAGGGCGAATGACCTGGACCCAGAAGACGAATCGGCACTCAGGTCACTCTCCGAGATTCAGAGGGGCAGCGGGGACCTCGATTCACTGGACAGAACCCTCGAGCGCCTGCTAGCAATCGTACCGGATGACATCGATGCACTCAACGAGCAATCGATCCTCCTAGACAACACGGACGACGAGAGGGTGAGCAGGAACAGGAAGCGGCTGGATGCCCTAGGAGCAGTAACAAAAACCTCGGAAGAGGAAAGCGAACTATCCCTAATCGCTAAGAGAGCCAGAGACTCAGAATCCGGCGGCTCTACCCAGTCAAATACCGCGTCGGGATTGATAGAGAAGGCGACCAAACAACTCCGTCTGGGAGATTTTAGAGCCGCTCTGGAATCGGTGGACGAAGCGATTGAGAGGGACCATGGATACGGTCAGGCATGGTCACTGAAGGCACGGCTGGTCGCTGCTGACGGTGGATCGACCAAGGACGCCTTGAAGTGCATCAAGAGAGCAAACGCCCTCGGTGAGTACACGGTGATCCTGGAATCGGAGATTCTCGATAACGACGGTAGGGCCGATGCTGCGATAGAGGTTCTGGAAGAGCACCTTTCCAGAACACCAGGCGACGCAGAGGCGAGGGGCAAGGTCAGCCAACTTTGGTTGGCCAGCGGTTCAGCCGAATCCGCACTCAAGACCCTAGATGAAGCACCAGAGGACTCATGGAACTCCGCAACTCTCCATGTGATGAGAGGACGGCTAAGCCTAGTAGAATCCGACGTACACCGAGATGAAACTGGAAAAATTGACCCCATCCCCGTAATCGATGCGCTCTCCTCGTTCGACAAGGCAGTGGAGATAGACAGAGAATCGGGCCTCGCTTGGCTCGGGAGGGCTAGGGCCCTGAGGTACCAGAGGGCATTCGATGAGGCAGAAGTGGCGCTAGTAAGAGCACGCAGACTGATTCCAGACCACCCATCCATCTCCCTCGAGGAAGCACAGCTCTCCCTAGAAACAGGAGATTTGGAACATGCGAACGCACTGACTCTGGAGGCTACCACCACTCTGAAAGACAACCCCACCGTCCCTTTCATCCGCGGGATCATCGCGGCGAGACACGGGCGCCTCGAGGAGGCCACGAAACTATTCTCTCAGACCCTGCACCTAGATCCCAAACATACCCGAGCCAGGCTCAACAGGTCTTCCGCAGCCCTGTTGCAGGACGACCTGGCACTGGCCCTGGATGATGCAAACCGATTGGTGGACGACCGCCCGAACCATGAGCTAGCCCGACTGAGGAAGTCAGAGGTTCTCATGAATCAGGGCGACTGGGGGAACGCAGAGTCAGAGTTACGAGAACTCCTCAGACTGAACGCCAACCACTCAATGGGACTCGTTCACTTGGGGACATGTATGATCGCGATGGAGAAGTCAGAGCAAGCGGAAAGGCCACTTAACAAGGCTATTGAGACAAATCCAGGGCTATCCGAGGCTTGGTACCAGAGGGGGCTGCTGTACTTGGACTTCGGCAGGTCCGAAGAGGCCATGTCTGACTTCGAGGGAGCGGTTAGGGCCGACCCCCAGCACCTTGACGCCAGACTGAGGATAGCCGCCATCCTCCATGAGGGGAAGAACACAGAGAAGGCCGCGGTTGCATGGAGGAAGGTCCTAGACGTCGATCCCCAGAACAGGCTCGCTAGGAGGAGACTCGAGGAATGCAGAGCACGAATCACCTCAAGGAGAGAAGCGTCCCTTCCAAAGGATTGAACAACACGCGCTCCGACGAAGCGCCATGCACTCCCAACAGATGGTTGAACCGGGCTCAAAGGCACCCGACTTCGAACTACCGAACGCGAACGGAACCTCAGGCGGGGACTCTCTTTCGCTACAGCACGTGATGGGCGAGAACGGTGCCGTTGTCTTCTTCACGTGCAATCATTGTCCATACGTCGTAGGCTCCGAGCCTAGGATAGAGAAGGCCGCGGAAGTGGCCAGGGAGCATGGTCTCGGATTCGCAGGGATAAACTCGAACGACCCCGTGAAGTACGAGTCAGACTCATGGGACAACATGGTCAAGAGGGCCAACAAGGGGATGACCTACCCGTACCTCCATGACCCCTCTCAGGAGGTTGCGCTTGCTTACGGGGCCGAGAGGACGCCCGAGTTCTACCTCCTCGACTCCGAATCAGTAGTGGTGTACAGAGGCCGGTTGGACGACTCCCCCAGGGACCCATCCCATGCCAAGACCTCAGAGCTGCAAGATGCCATGGCCGAGCTAGCGTCGGGGAACTCGGTCTCCGTGCCTAGGACCGAGAGCATCGGGTGCTCCGTCAAGTGGAAGGAATAGGTGCTAGCTTGGCAATGGGACTCCCAGCAAGGGCATTCTACACGGTGATGCGACTCGCCCCCTCTGGAATTCGGATGCGGATGTGGAGGGGCCTCTACCAGAGGATGGCACGCTCGCAGACAGACCCAAGCTTCCGCTTCATGAACTACGGCTTCACGGACGAAACGGAACTCGAACTCCTCGAGGGGGACGAGCCGGACAGGCTGTTCATCCAGCTCTACAACATGAACATCAGGGACGTGGAGATGGGGGAAAAGGAGGTTCTCGAGGTCGGGTCCGGAAGGGGAGGGGGTGCGAGCTGGATAGCGAGGACCTACAATCCGAAGTCGCTGTTGGCAGTAGACTACTCCGCAGAGGCCGTCGCCCTCTCCAAGGAATGGTTCTCGAGCCAGGAGAACCTGGAGTTCAGGGAGGGGAACGCCCAGGACCTGCCCCTGCCGGACGAGTCATTCGACATCGCATACAACGTCGAGTCCTCCCACTGCTACGCGAACATCCCGGACTTCCTGAGCGAGGTCTTCAGGGTGCTCAGGCCGGGGGGGGAGTTCTGCTGGACCGATATGCGTGACTCGCGGACGATGGAGAAGATGCACGAACAGTTCCTGTCGACCGGATTCAGCATCGAGTCCAGGACGGATGTGACCAGCAACGTGCTCGCTGCGCTCGACATGATCGACGTGGGCAGGAGGGAGATGATACGGGAGAGCGCACCAGCCTCCCTGAGAAAGAGCTTCGAGACCTTCGGGGGAGTCCCCGGGACTCCTGTCTACGAGGCTCTGAAATCCGGTAAGATCCAGTATTTCAGATACCTTCTCTCCAAGCCACTGTGAACCTCACAATCCTCCGTGACATAGCTGGATGGCCCAAACTAACGTTCTGATTCCCTCTTCGGGGTATCAGACTATATGCTCACTTCGTTCATTAATACACATGGACATGAAGAAAAATTTGAACCCGCGTAATGGAATGATAGTCTCCGGAATGGTCTTCCTCCTATTCCTGGGGCTTGGCCCGATGTGGGGGGGTACGTCAGGTGAAGCGGAGATGTATACCACCGAAGAATACGGGGATATCTATGTGGATGCAAGTGCAGAGGAAAAGGAAACTATTGACAAGATTCGTTCAGTTAGCGAGTTCTCCCTCGGCGCTGCTGGATTCAGCATTTCGATCCTCATCCTGGCTCTCGCATTCTTGACTGAGGGCACCACTCGTGCGAAGACAGCCCTCCTCTCTGGCGGGGTCATAGTTCTCTGGGGGTTCCTGAATACCCTCGCGTGGCACTTGCAGGGATTCGGATTCGCTTTCGAAATCGTGATTATGTTCGCGATCTTCTGCACACCGATGTTCGCTGGTGGATTACTGCACATGAGTGATTAGGAATCAACCTCCAGACCTGTTGCATTCTTCAATGACCAGCGAAACAACATGAAATAGTCACATTACCAAGGATTGGATATGAGGTTCCTCCCAGTCACAGCCATCCTCGTCCTGGTGGTTTTTGCCACGGGGACGATAGAGAAGCAAACCACCTCCCAGAGCGAATTCGTAGTCTCCGTGGATAGTACCAACCTGAGATTCTCCCCCGAATCAGTAACCATCACTGAGGGAGATTCAGTCCGGTTCTTCTGGAGCGGGGAACTCCTGGCTCACAATGCAGTTTCTTACGACGGGCTGTTCGACTCTGGAGACGCATCGAGGAACGTCGATTACTCGTTCACGTTCGAAGTCGGCACCAACGGTACCCACGAGTACCTCTGCGAGCCTCACGAGGAATTCGGGATGACTGGGACCATAGTGGTGCAACCTCTGAATATCGTGGAGGAAGAAGACCCAGAGGGCGATGGTGAGGCAGAGCCTATGCCGGCTGCAGGGCTACTGGGTACTGCTATCATTGTATTCGGAGCAGCGATGCACTCGAAAAAGAGAGACTAGTACTGCTCCAGGACGAGCTCGGTCTGCGTCGAACTGATGTCCCCGGGAGCAGCGAGCCACATTCTGTCCAGCATGTCCCTGAGGGCTACCGTATCATCTACGTGGACCACGGCAACCAAGTCTGCGTCTCCGCTGATCTCGTACACGCACTCGACCCCTGCCCACCCTGAGAACTCCCCGGCAAGCGAACCGATCTCGGTTCCCGGACCCACCTTGAGTCGAATCAGTGCAGTCAGGCCAATCCCTGATTCCCGAACCGTGTACCCTCTGATCACGCCCTCGTCCTCGAGCCTCTTGATGCGAGTCCTCACCGTCCTCTCTGTGACGCCCACTCCCTTGGCGATCTCTACGTAGGGGGCTCTCGCGGACTCCCTCAGGAATGAGAGTATGGCCCTGTCAAGGGAATCTACATTACTCATCGAATCCTCCGAAAAACGTACAACTTATGGTTATTTCTTGATGTTTTGTCATTAATTTCGCAATGAAAATTGCTATTTTTCGTCTAACACGGGCCCTAGAAATGTTGGTTGCGTTCAAATGGGATGGCTTCACTGCACTATCATGAGTCAGGAGGAGTCCCTCTCCCAACTCAGGATCCAAGAGTACTTGGACGACGTCTCCGGACTCGACATCTCGACATCTCATTCCCAGTGGTACAACATCGATGTAGCCTCACTATTGAACGGCACTAGGATAGAGGGGCACGAACTTGACCCAACCACCGGCTCGTCCCTCATCTTCCTCTCGAAGAGTGTGATGCTCTGCTGCCCGGAATCCGGACGCATTCACCACTACCCAAAGCATCTCCTCCATTGTTTCGTTGATGATAATCGCTCCAAGTCAAACGAGGTGGACGGGATACTGATGAGGGCAGAGCTGTTCTCCATATCACCCACAGAGGAGCAACTCTGCTGGGAGTGCTGCTGCAGATCGGAACTGGAAGTGCCGGAGATGCAGAGCAAGGTTTCCCGGTGGCTGAGCTGGTTGAACGCCTAGGACATCGCTACCTTGAGAAGCCATGTTCCCGTGGGAGTGCCAATGGGTGCCGCAATCAGCGACATCTTCGCTCGGGTAATCATCGACTCGCGCGGCAATCCTACAGTGGAGGTCGACTGCTACGTCGATGGCTCATTGAGGGGCAGGGCAGCAGTCCCATCGGGGGCGAGCACCGGGACTCACGAAGCCGTGGAACTGAGGGACGGCGGGGAACGGTGGATGGGGAAGGGAGTCCAAGAAGCCGTGAACAACGTGAACGGACCAATCCGCGATGCGCTCATCGGCATGGACCCTTCTAATCAGGAGGGGATAGACGCACTGCTCATCGAACTGGATGGTTCGGAGAACAAGGGAGTCTTAGGTGCAAATGCCACTCTGGGAGTCTCTCTGTCATGCCTCAGAGCAGCATCCGTAGGAGATCTGTGGCATCACATTTGTCAGGGAGGTCAGTCAAGCCTTCCAGTCCCGATGATGAACATCCTCAACGGAGGAGCACATGCAGAGTCAAATGTCGATGTCCAGGAGTTCATGGTGGTCCCGCATGGGTTCGAGGACTTCTCAGAAGCACTCAGGGCCGGAGTCGAGATATACCACGCACTAAGGTCCACGCTGAAGCAGGAAGGACTTCTTGGAGGAGTAGGGGACGAAGGCGGCTTCGCACCGAATCTTCCTAGAAACGAGGAGGGTCTTAGGCTGGTTAAAGAGGCAATAGAGAGGGCCGGCTACTCCCCCGGCAATCAGGTCTCAATCGCATTGGACGTCGCAGCTCAGGAATTCTTTGACGGCTCGAATTACCATATCGACGGAACCGTCATCTCAGGAGCAGAACTTGGGCAGATATACTCGAAGTGGCTGGATGACTACCCGATAGCCTCCATCGAGGATCCGTTCGGCGAGGACGACTGGGACTCGTGGGTCGAATTCACATCCCAGGAGGGTCATAGGGTGCAGGTCGTCGGCGATGACCTGTACGTGACCAATCCCAAGCGCCTCGAGAAGGGGATCTCCATAGGGGCGTCGAATGCCATCCTCATCAAACTCAACCAGATAGGAACCTTCACCGAGACCATGGAGGTCATAGAGAGGTCCCGTGAGGCAGGCTTCGGGACGATAATCAGCCATCGGTCCGGGGAGACCTCCGATGACATCATCGCCGATCTGGCCGTTGGAACCAATTCCATGCAGATCAAGACCGGAGCGCCAGCGAGATCCGACAGGACGGCGAAGTACAACCAGCTTCTGCGAATCTCCGAGAGCGTAGGGAACTACCCCGAGCTATTCCAATGAGGACAGTATCAGGGGCAGGACGATACTCGCGTCCGACTCGATCACGAACTGTGGGGTTTCCACACCGAGCTTCCCCCAGCTGATCTTCTCAGCAGGGGGTGCACCGGAATAGCCCCCGAAGGAGGGGCGGGACTCGGATATCTGGGCGAACCACGACCAAAGAGGGACCTCCACCCCAGCGTCCTGCCTCAGCATGGGGACCACCGAGATCGCGAAGTCTCCAGAAATACCGCCACCGACCTGGAGCATGCCCGTGGGAGAGTCATCCTCCCGATACCAGTCGGCGAGGGACTGCATCGCATCCAACCCCCCCCTGACTACGGCATTGGTCTTCAGCGTGCAGTCTATCACTCTGGCAGCGAGTAGGTTACCGAGCGTAGAATCCTCCCAACCGGGAGTGAAAATGGGCAGGTTCGCATCCGCAGCAGCGACCAGCCAAGACTCCTCCGGAGGGGACGAGAACTCTATCCCGCCATGTAGCACCAGGTCATACACGTATTCGTGTGGGAAACGACTGTCCCCGACGGCCTCCGACTCCTCCCATAGAGACAGCATCTTCTCCCCCACTCCAGTGAAGGCGATCTCTGGGATCGCCACGTCGGTAACTCTGTTCATCCCCCTGTCATGGAGGGCTGCGTCCTCCTCCTTGCTCTGATGCCTCCAATTGGGAATACCCTCGTATCCAGACCGGGAGAAGAGCCCAAACAGCTCCTCTTCCAGGTTGGCTCCAGTGCAGCAGATGGCGTGCACCCTCTGTTCTCTGATGGCCGGAGCAAGGCTCTTCCCAATTTCCGCGGTAGACATCGCCCCCGCGAGAGTGACCATCAGTCGCCCACCACTCCCTAGAAAGCCCCTAAGCGAATCTACGCACCTAGCAAGCTCACCCGCGTTGAAGTGTCTGTAATGCTTATCGATGAACTCCCGAACAGTCATCTAACCACTCCTGAAACGATCCACTCGCTTCCTGAAGACCAGCCGCATTCCAGGATTCTCGGAGACGAGCCTCTCGTGAATCATATTCGCCACTGCGTCTGAATCGCTACCACCACATGTGAATACGTCAATCGCCAGCAGCCCCCTCTCGGAGTAGCAGTGAGCGGTGACGTGACTCTCGTCGATAAGCACAGCTGCAGCGAACCCAAGGGGGCTTTCAGTGCCATCGAAGATTTCGACGTGGGAGTGTACCTCTCGGACCCCAGAATCACGAACGCAGTCTCTCAGGATAGTGAGGACCCATTCCCCGTCCCCACCTTCCCCTCTCTGGTAGTCGACGTAGTCCAGAAGGACGTGGGAACCCGCAGATTCAGCATCAGTCACGCCAGTCCAGCCAAGTCACCAAGATTTCAAACTCACTCTTGGCCAAGCCATGCTCCGAGCCTCCTCAGCCCTTCCTCGATGGCTTCCTCATCAGCCGCGTAAGACACTCTGACGAAACCCTCCCCTCCGGTGATCAGTGACGCTGGAATCAGCTGAACGCCGGCTTCCAAGGCCCCATCCGCGAACTCGACGTCACTCATTCCGGTGCCGGTGACGTCTGCGAAGACGTAGAATGCACCTTCGGGCTCCGGGACCCTGATCCCAGGCAGGGAGTCCAACCCACGCATCATCATCTCCCTCCTCTTGCGGTACTCTTCGTTGAATTCAAGCACCGAGTCCTCGCAGCCCAGAGCAACTCTAGCTGCATCCATCATGAATGTCGGGATGTGGGAGGCGGAGTTAGCCTGGCTCTTCACGGCAGCCTTCATTGCCTCGCTCGGCCCAGTTAGGAATCCGACCCTCATTCCTGTCATTGCCCACGATTTGGACCATCCGTTGACAACGATCGTCCTTTCCCTCCCACCGGGGAGGGTCGAGGGGGAGACATGAGGCCAGTCGACCCATATCATTCGCCCGTATATCTCATCAGAAACTATCCAGAGGTCGTGGTCGACCGCGATCTCCACTATCCCAGCGATCTCCTCGGGCGTGAATACAGCACCGGTGGGGTTGCAAGGAGAGTTGATCAGGATCATCTTGGTATTGTCCGTAATCGCACTCCTGATTGCATCCAAGTCGGGATGGAAGTTCTCCATGTTCACCTTTACGTGTATTGGCTTAGCTCCGATGAACTCCAGCATTGGCTCGTATGATGCCCATGAGGGTGAAAGCAGGATCGCCTCGTCACCAGGCATTGTCGTAATTAGGAAGGAGTAGAGAAGAGCCTGCTTAGCGCCGGGAGTCACCACGATGTCATTAGCGGGGGCCTCTATGCCATGATGCTCCATTAGGTACCCTGACACGGCCTCGCAAAGTTCCATCGAACCAGCGCCTCTGGTGTACTTCGTCTTCCCATCCTCGAGTCCGCTGATCGCGGCATCGATGATTGGAGACGGCGTGTCGAAACCGGGTTCCCCCACGGTCCACCTGACCACTCCTGGACCAGGTGGCTGTAGGTAAGGGGCGAAACCAACACCCAGACCTTCGAACCGGGAAGACACACGAGGCATGCTCTTTCACACGAGTAGCCACTCAATGAAGGTATGCCGACGCTCGATAGTCTTCAAGAAAGAAAGTATCCTCGGCTAGGTTAAGCACGAGTGGCAGAGCAGCTATGCAATGGACTGCAGATCCATGGACCCGGGTGCAAATCCCGGCTCGTGCTCCATCTATTCACAGACCTGAGATTTCCACTATCATGAACGCAGCGGATATCACGATTGCACCCATTACGAAGAAACGATCGAAGCCCTTCGAATCCAATGGCTTTCCTTGGTAGGTCATCCCTTCCTCGATGCCCTCGTCCCTAAGCCTGAGGTAGACCAGCAGGAATACGAGCATGGTCGCCGGCCCTGAAATGGCATCCATCTGATTCTGCTCCGAGAACTCCCTAACCGGACCGAAGACGAAACCGAAGTAGTTGGCTATCGATATAGTCAGGAAAGCGAAGAGTGCGGGATGCGCCACTGGCCACATCCCTCTGGCCCCCTGGGTGAGCATCACTACTGCCCATAGAACATAAGTCAGGAGCAGAGCCCCGGTGAAACCCACAGTCACCTTCGTGGGTGCAAGAAGGGCATCGCTAGCTGCCCCGGGAGTGATTGCGTCAATAACTGACTCGGGATTAGCGATTTGCCGGAACACGTAGAAGAGTCCCGTGGCGATAACAATGACCAGGCCCATTAGGGCAACCGGATCCTTGATTCCTACACCGAACGAGAGGGAGTCCAGACCCTCGTCAACACCGTCTTCCGCTCGCAGCATCATATATGCAGCCGCATAGGTGATTGCCACGATGGGGGTTAGGAACTTGGGGGCCTCACTTGCCTCGCTGGAATCGTTCCAAAACATCCAGATCACTGCACTGGCGACAACTAGACCTACGAGAACTGGTAGCATCACCTTCCACATCCCACGAGCACCCTCATTGAGTATCAGCATGGTTGACATGAAAATGCCGAACATCAGTATCCCGTTGAATGCCGTTTCGGGGCCACCGGCCCCGTAGGCCACATCCGCAGTCGAGCCTGCAAGACCATTGCTCATCAAGGTGAAGCAGCCCCCTTCCCCCCCAGTCGTGTAACACGCCGAGAAGAACATGAAGTTCAACGAGTAAACGAGCGTTACCAGGGCAGTCAGTAGAAGCAGAGCTTCGCCGGGCGTCGATTTAATCCTATCAAAAACTAGGGCCATCGACCGACTGGCCGATTAGTTGCACTATTATCTGTTACCCGCCTCTCAGGGGGAGAATGGGAGATTTTCAGGGTCCACGTTACCGCCACAGAGGATAATCCCGATAGAGCCGATACCCCCCTTTGCCCGGAACTCCTCCTTCAGCACTGCTGCTAGGGAGATGGCCCCACTGGGCTCGACAATCATCCCGAATACCTCGTGGAGCAGGGTCATCGCATCGCGGACCTCGTCATCACTAACCCTGATGATCTCCGCCACGTGGCTCTTGATGATCGGCCAAGTGATCTCCCCCATGCTCGTTAGCAACCCGTCGCAGATCGTATCAGGTCCCGTTTGTGGCATGTATTCACCGGATTCCAATGACCTAGCAGCATCATCTGCGCCTTCTGGCTCGGTCCCGAAGATCAGGGCGTCCGGTAGGAGCGACCTAGTGGATATGCAAGTGCCAGACATCAATCCACCACCACCAATCGGAGAAAGTACGGCATCGAGAACACCACACTCCTCGATCATCTCCTTTGCTGCAGTCCCCTGGCCAGCAATGACGTTCGGATTGTCAAATGGGTGGATGAAGGTCGCACCTGTACGTTCCAGGACCGAGTTCGCTGTGGAAATTCTGGCCTCTAGGTTCGGCTCGCACAGAATGACCTCGGCCCCATGGCTCCTGACTCCGTTGATCTTTACCTTGGGTGCATTTTTCGGCATCACGATGAATGCCGGTACCCCTCTCTGCTTAGCAGCCAATGCAACCGCTTGTCCATGGTTCCCGCTGCTATGGGTGCACAAGCCAGGCTCGGCATCCTCGCCTAGCATCTTCACTGCATTACTAGCCCCTCTAAATTTGAATGCCCCTACGTGCTGTAGGTTCTCGCACTTCATGAAAACCCTCCTTCCAGCCATTTCGTCTATTTCCGAGGAATTCGCCACCGGGGTCCTCACAACAACCCCATCCAGCCTCCTAGACGCATCAATCACATCGGAGAAGCGGATGTCGACCATTCTGCTCGACCTTCCCAGACTAGAGCAATACATCATTACTGCGGCACGGCCCGGTCAATACGTGGGAGAGAAGACTAACACTGGGACGAACGAACCCGATTGGCTTCCTCTTGCGATCGCTTCAACTCTGTTGATTCTGAACTCCCTTTTCCTCGGAGTAGCCCCCAGAGGCCCTTGGGACGACCCTGCATTCTCCTCTGGAGTGATTGGAATGACCGGGCTTTCCATGGGATATGTGGCATGGTACCGATACACGTTCAGAAGAAAGGGCCTGATTCCATGGATAGACTTGTGGGAGTCTCCCGACGAATCGGTAAGACTTGTTTTCGCTGCATCCGTGGTCACGCTGGCCCTGGCTTGGGTCTCGGGTAACCAATTGCAATCCTACTTGCCAGAACCCACCGGATTGGTGCTAATACTGGTCGGCCTTCTTCTAGCCCTGCAGTCGATTTACGTCTTCCTCATATTGGGTCCTCTGAGGGAAGACTGAATCTACCTCTGTCCGGGTTTCCAAAACTGAAGAGGGAGGGGGGACTCACCCTGCATCGCACGGAACGCGAGGTGATCCGCCCGCTCGTTCCAACGGTGCCCTCTGTGCGCGGGGACGTGCTCTCCAATGAGACCAACAATTCCCGAGACCTCTCTCCATAAATCCCTGACTCTTTTCGCGAGCCCCTGGTTCGCCTTCGGCTTCCACAAACCAGAGGCGATGTTCAATGCGTAGTTCGAATCCCCCCTGATGGTCGCCGACTCCACTCCCGATTCGCTCAGTATCCATCTCAGTGCGTGTGCAATAGCAGATAGCTCTGCGGTGTTGTTGGAACCTACTTCGGCCCCTAAGTACCCATTCTCGTCAGAATTAGTGATCACCATGCCATTCACCTCAGTGAGCAGGTGCCCCTTGCCGTTGCCGGACCCGCTATCATTGACAATAACACAAAGTCCCCAGCCAGCCCTCGTCTCTGAAGTAACATTGCGATTCTCACTGCAAGAACCGTCTACGTAGATGTGGACGCGCCTGCACTCACTCATCTTCAGTCTCCGATCAATGCGGAGTATCCGTCCGAATCGAGCAGTTCGCTAACGTCAACGCCTCCGTCAGTCTTGATCTTGCATATCCAACCTTCACCATATGGGTCCTCGTTGATCTTCTCTGGCTCGTCCTCGAGAGCCTCGTTTACTTCGGACACCGTTCCTGCGACGGGCGCGTATATCTCGCTGACCGACTTCACCGATTCGACACTTGCGAAGGACTCCATCACCTCGACTTCCGAATCCACCTCTGGCAGCTCCACCCACACTACTTCGGTCAGGGCGTTCTGAGCGAAGTCAGTAATTCCGATACTGACCTCGTCTCCCTCAACTCTTACCCACTCGTGTTCTTTGGTGTATCTCAAATCTCTAGGTACTTCTCCCACACTATCACCCAGCCATTCGTGCAGGGGGGGCAGGGTCAAGGTTTCGCTCGCTACTCCTCACCGTGTTTGGACTCCAGATGCTCCATTTCCATCCTAGCCCATTTGGAACCTATGTCCTGCATACTGGCCTCATCTCTCTCCCTTTCAAGCCTCGAGAGCATCTCATCCTCGGGCTCTCTGCTGATCCAGGAGTCGGTGAACCAGCCACCTTGGGAGCGCCCTCTCCCTGCAATCATCACCAGAAGCAGGATTCCGGCCATGATGATCATAGCAACGGGAATCACGACCATCGCGTCTGATAGGGATAACTCTCCTTCATTCAGAATGGAAATAGAAGTCATGACCAACAGCGCAATGATGAATCCGACTAGGAGCCTAGTCAACCTAGATGCCGGCGACTCCATGCCTCGACGCAAACGGCATTTCGCATCAACTTGACTAAGAATCACTACAACTCTTGGATAAGCTTGTGAATCTTGTACGGCAGAAGCGATCTGTTGACTGGAGTCACCTCTAGAATTCTCGCGTCGTCCCTCCTCCTGATGTCCTGGAGCAGGGGGTGCCTGCTCTTCTTGTGCAGGGTGAGGAGTGTTGGCAAGTCATGCTGAAGAGCCAGTCTGACAACATTGACGAAACCCTCGCTTTCTACGGTGAACTTCCCTACTTCGTCGATAACCAGTATCTCACAATTACCGATACTGTCCATTATTGCGGGAACGCCCACCCTGTCAATCTCTGTGGGGTCTATCCCAAAACCGAGAACCCTGTTCCTAGAGTCGATCTCTCGATGTGCCATTATTCCCTTCTCACCAGTGAGGATGTTGACGCAGGCGTACCCTACTCTCTCTCCGTTCTCTATCACTGGCTCGCACCTCATCCCCCCTACGACGTGCTCCGGCGGAGATGGCCCTCTGGTCCTCCTGAAACCGCTCCCCTCCTCGGTAATCATGTCGACAACCTTCTGGAGGACAGCAGATTTTCCAGAACGGGGCAGACCGGTAATTCCAATCTTCGGATTAATTCCCATTGCGTCTCTCCTTTGTCAATTCCAAGTTGGGAACGTGCCGCGTATGCAATCAAAGGATATTAATCCATTCTCAAAATGGGCGTTTTTCCGGAACTAGGAAAACGAAATCCGCATTCTTCAATCAAGCGACATTAGTTTCCCAGCATGGGGAATGAGCCCCCGCCATCTTCGATCTCGAACGGAAGCATTTCGATCTCGTAGTTGTTCACATTGTTGTTTGCGGCCCATGCTCTGGACCAGAGGTCGAGGTCTTCGGAATTCAATCTATTAGCCAAGAAGTCCAAACCATCCTCAAGAGAACCGAAACTCTCACTCAGACCGTCCTCGACTTCTTTCGGAAGGTCGAGGAAGCTGACAGAATTCCCTAGGACACAACCCTCTGGAACCACGGCCCAAACCAATCTCCTCTCAGATTGGGGGTTTACAACAGACTGGCAAACTATTCGGCTTTGCACGCACATCTCACTTGCTCCCTTCCATGCAGATTTTCTAGCCTCTGAATCCGTGTCGAATGCAGGGTGTGCCAGAGTCCCCATGCCGCCTTTGAAGCTGATGTGGGCGGCTCTGATGAAAGGGACCTCGCCCGCTTTCCCAGTCCAATCGCTTATTTCCTTTTTCCACACGGATCTCTCCACCTCACCCACTCTGACCTTGATTGGCATGCCGCTAGGATTCAGGCTTGTCCCCTCTTCGACAAGTCTGGGCTTATCTGCTAGATTTCCTATCGCAAGGATAGTTCTGCTTCTGCTCGTTTCGTCTCTAGGCATCTTTGGAACCGCCCACGAGGCATCCGTCCAAGAGGACCAAGGCCCCCTCTCGAGCTCCAAGAAAGGAGCATCAGATTCAAGCCCCCTTCCAGGTGAAATGTCATCGACGAGGAGAGGCCCGAAGCTTGTCATGACGTCGGTCTCTTCGCCGACGGTGATTCCGATTACTGATACTCCTTGCGACCCTCCAAAAAGAAGCCTCGAGTCTTCAGGGAATGACCAGACAGAATCCCAATTGTTTGACTCTACCAAGAGCTTCCTTAGTGGAAGGCTGCTCTTTTCTCTAAGAACCGAACACGGTACCACTAGCCTCACCCTCCCTCCGTTCTGCGAGATTTGCAGAGACCTCTCTATGTAGAGGCGGTATAGATTCACGTTTCCCTTAATGGCCGAGAATCTAGCCTTCCCATCCGAACCCTTGAATTCCCGAAGCTGGCTGGAAAGCTCTTTTCTCAGTGCGCTCCCATCCGGGTGTCCTCTGAATCTGTCCTTTATCCTAAGCCATGGCGGTCTGGAGATCATTAGCATTGGCCTTTCATTCCACGGCCACTCCCCCATGAGCGGGTCCATGCACCTCACGTTACTCTCGACGATCATCTCAGCCTCGCTAAGGCCAATCTTTCCATCATCCCCCTCGCCATCCAAGTCGACAAGGCCAAGCCTCGCCAAAACAATCACGATCCTCTTTCTGGCACTGTTCACAGCCACCTCAGAGGTATCTACAAGCTGCAAGCCTTCCAACAGTCGAAGGGTGTCTTCCCTCCTCTCTGAGGGTTGATGGCCGGCCAGCCTTTCCGAATGTATTCGAAGCATCCTCTCAGCAAAGAGTCCTGCTCCAACGCATGGGTCTGCAAATGGAATTGGTATCCCAGATTCTGTCTGGTTCTTTGACCACTCATCGCTACCTTCCATCACGCCCTCGTCGTTGATGTCCTTGTTGAACTGCTTAGCGAACCCTCTGAAACTAGGCGGCAATGCTGCTAGCGAGAGGGTTGCGGGCGGCTCCTTCTTCTTGCTACTTCCATGCTGTAACTCATCATGTAGAACAGCATCGACAAATCTAGCCGGAGGGGCATAAACTCCCCTTGGAGACCTCCCGTCACTCTGAGCGTCGAACCTCGCAAGCAAGTGATCAAGGACATTGCCAGGGTTGCTAAGAAGTCCCGCGGGAAGGGTCGGCCAACTGTTTGGAAGCGCTGCCGCTATTGGCTGATTTTTCTTTGTCGCATCCAACCAAGAATCCAACCAAATCTCAATTTGTTCGGTCCTTTCCGGACACTCGTGGTCCAGCCTAGCGTACCACCCTGAAGTCTCGCTTGTCATGAGGTAGTATGTCGGACTCGCTCTTCTTCTTTCAATGGTTGTATTTCAGAAGTCCAGACTTCTCATCCGTCAACTACAAACACATCCCTTTGTACTTCGACTATCTCTTTATTCTGAAGCAGCCATGATATCGCCTCGTCAATATCTTCTGAGTCAATTCCGGGAGACTCTAGGAGACTAGTAATTTCGTCAAAGTGCAAACCCTCTCCTCTTCCACTCGAGTCCTCGATAGCAATCAGAATCTTCTGACTAATGTATGCCAGAAGTAGGTCATCTTCGGTAGATAGGCTCCCAAGGTCCATCAATGGTCCAGTATCTGAATCTGAGTCTATGTGGGCTCCCTTTTTGTCAGAAGGCTCGTAGACATCGAACAGATTCCTTTGATTGGGATCCGCAGTAGATGATCCACCGATGCTCTCTCGTCTCCTCTTCATTTGCTTCGACAGGTTCTCAATTCTGTGAAGACGTTGCTCGTACCTCAACTTCTCCCTTCCCAGATGAGATTCCAATAACTCCAATTCCTCATTGGCTCTGTCGTCCAGCCACTTTGCAAGATTCCAGTTGGGATTCTTCCTAAGCATGGACTCCCATAGCAGGGAAACCGACTCTGGTAGAGTTCTGATGTCTATCTTCGGCCCGCCTTGCCCTTCTTCCGAGTTGGTGTCCATACATGTTGTGTTAACTTGACCGTCTATCAATTATCTCCCTTAGAAAGACCAGTTCCGCAGGGGGTTGGATTGATGAATGGAAAGGTCTTGCCGGAGCCATGGCGCCATATCGCTTGACCCTACTTCCCGGCGATGGGACCGGGCGTGAGGTGATGGAAGAAGTCAAGCGAGTACTCTCCGTTTTCCAAGAATCTGGCGCAATCTCACTGGAGATTTCGGAGATTCCCTGCGGCGGTCAGCACTATCTCGATACAGGCGAAGAGTGGCCTCAAGGCTCATTCGAGTTCTGCCGTGATGAGTCAGATGCCATTGTGGTGGGAGCGGTTGGATGGCCAGGCGCGAAGCTGCCGAATGGGGATATTGCAGGCGGTCAGGCACTATTGGGACTCAGATCAGCATTGGACCTGTATGCAAATGTCAGGCCAGTCAAGCTATACAGAGGGGTAAAACACAAGGTACACGGAACATTCTCTGATGTGTGGAACCACGAACTGGTCGATATTGTAATGGTCAGGGAAAACACAGAGGGCCTTTACCATGCACTACTCAGGAGGTCTGGAATGGCAGCGAGAGGCGGCGAAAGAGACGAACCCTTAGTGATCGATAGCTTCCCAGGCTTGGAGGGAGAGGTCGGATGGGACGTAAGGCCGATTTCCCGGAAGGGTAGCGAACGCGTCATTCGGTACTCATTCGAGCTCGCCAAGCGACGCCAAGCCAGACTCGGCTCTTCTCAGAAGGTGACCTGCGTCGATAAGAGCAACGTGACAAGGGGGTGCAGACTCTTCAGGGAGGTGTTCAGAGAAGTCTCCTCCGAGTTTGAGGGGGTGCAGACAAACGAAGCCTTCATCGACGCATTCACTATGTGGCTAGTCAGAAATCCAGAGGACCTAGATGTAGTGGTCTTGCCCAATATGTTCGGCGACATAGCAACCGACCTCGCCTCCGTTCTACAAGGGGGCATGGGGATGGCGGCCAGTGCAAACATCGGCGACAGCCATATGCTCTTCGAACCCGTCCACGGCTCCAGTCCGAAATATGCCGGTCAGAACAAAGTGAATCCGATTGCATCCATCTCCTCCGTTCAATTGATGTTCGACTCTCTGGGTTTGCGACATGATGATGAGAAGGCCACCATGTGTGCGGATGTACTAGAGCGTGCAATCTCCGAGCACATGTCAGAGGGAGGACCGGTGACATACGATTTAGGCGGAAAGGCCTCAACTACCGAAGTTGGCAAGGCAATCTCATCAAGATGCTTCGAAATCCTTCGAGAGATGTCAGAGTAATCAGCCCTTTTTCTCACTGAGAAACTCGGTTAAATCGTCAAGAGAGCCGCTAATTGCGTTCGCATTATCCCATTCAGAGGGCACGCAGTCAGGGTTGGAAATCAGTTCAGCAAGCATACCATCGAACGCTCTGGAGACCTCATCCACGATTGTCACAGTAGCCATCCGAGAACTCCTAGAGAGCGGATTTAGATCGATGACTATCACTTCTTTGCCCAGATTAACCAGAGCTTCGCACCTGTCTCCGTCCTCTAGTGGGACCAGAATAGAATCAGCCCTTCCAATCCCCTCTTCGGTGCAGTGTGACCGCGGACCCTCCAGACCCTCTATTCTGAAATCTGCTGAACTCCCAAGCAGAGGTACATTCGTTACAGACTCTCGCCAGTCTCCTTCGAATCCCGATGGAACAGGTTCTCCCAATACCGTGGCTTTCTGTTCCTCCAACAGTGAAAGCAGTCCAGAGACTCGCTCTGGCGTCCTGTAGTAGAGGTTCACTTCAATGGGACACCCTAGAAGAGCAGCCAGCCTCAAAGCACCCTCGCCGGCTAGCAGAACCGTATTTCCATTTACGGAGATTACCGGGCTGTTGGCCGAACTAAGTCTGGATGCAGCCTCTCGGATCGCCGATCTAGCCGACTCAGTTGTCCTCTCACCCAGCAGATAGTCGAAAGCCTCCCCTCTGCCATGAGCTATCATCGCCGAGTCCGCGAGGAGACCTTCGAGGCTTCCTTCGACAATCTTCTGACGAGAAAGTAGCGACTTTTTCCTAGGATGGCTGTCGGGTATATCGACCATCATGATCCCCCCATAAGCATCGAATAATCGAGTATCCCAGAATTCATATTCACCTCACTCGATGAAATTACATCAACCCCACCATCGCTAGCCCAAGATCCCAGATCCTCTCTTTTGATTCCGCCAGATCCTTCCAGGATGCACCAGTCCCTCAAGCCCAGACTCTTGAGCTCCTCGTCGGTGCTACTGCAAGCGGAAGGACCCATATTGTCCAGAAGAATTACGATTGGCTCTGTTCCATTCCTGGACTTCTGTATTTCTGACCATTCCCTCGCCGCGACGATTGCTTGGCTGGAGTCTTGCACTTCAATTACGGTGAACGTTGCATTGGCATCCATGTCAACAGAGGATATGGCAGAAGAAATGGGATGACCGGACCCGATATCCGATGAATTAACTTTCAAGTCATTCTCCTTGATCATCAGCGCATCGCTTCTGCTAAGCCTGTGTGTGAGCCCACCACCAACGTGAACCGCCCATTTGTCCAATAAACCCCAAGAAGTCTTCCTTGTGCAAGCAACTCCAACCCCGCCTGCCTCCCTAACCCATTCAGAAGTCAGGGTTGCAATACCTGACATTCTTCCTAGGATGTTAAGCAGCACCCTCTCGCAGCTGAGAACACTTGTGGATGGTCCCTTAAGGGATAGCACCACATCCCCAACCGAGACTCTCGCCCCTTCGTCAACAAACCAATCTATGGAGCAACTGGGGAAGAAGTCCTCAATCAGAATGCATATCGGGATTTTTCCGCAAACAAGCCCCCCTCCCTTGGCGAAGACCTTCGAGCCAACCATTTCCCCGTGCCCCATGTCGGATGCCTGGTCATCAGACAGGTGTGCGTTCAACCACCTCATAATCGAATCTCGGAAAAGATCGGTGGGGATTTCAGAGTTATCTGAGTCGATTAGCAGGTGAGATCGATCGTGCGGCAGGGTACCCACGACCCCTCGAATGGAAGCCCCTCCTTGAATAGTCCTAGTTTCGGGCAGGGTCATCCCATGGAGTCTAGGCCCGACTCGGCTGCTGCCAAGCAAGCGAGAATGTCATCCACAGTGGTCCTCGATTGACTCAGGCCTTTCGATGAGAGGGCAATCCTCAACTGGTAAAGCTCGCCATCTTCGACCAATTCGACATGGAAATCATCCGGGTCATCAGGAGAAATTGCAGCCAATAGTGCCCTGCCTCTATCCAGTTCTCCTCTCCAGATGATGGATGCTCTGACCGCCGCTGCCATCAGACTCCCCAAAACCGATTTCCCTGGGCCATCTCTTCGTCTTCGACGAAAGACTGCACGATTGTCCTGAGAAGATAGTACATCACCATCGAGGTGATGGGGAGCCCCCAGTCGTCACCCAGTTGATCGAAAGTTGGACTATAACCGACTCCGGACGAAATCGTGAGCACCACGTCAATAGTGGCAGCGAGGAACGTGTAGATCACAACAGATATCCCAATCAAAAGGACGCTCCTCCCTGTGAATGACCCCTCCTTCCACCTCAGTACACCGAGCGCTAGCAAGAAAGACAACGCGCCACCGACAATCCATTGTAGGACATCGTCGAACAGCCCTAAGAGATGCTCGAATCTGGTAGACTGATCCGGCACGGGGTCATTCCAACCAGCCCAAATCGTCACGAAAGCAAGAAACAGGCTCACTATCGACATCCCCCAGAGCAGTGACGAGAAAAGCCCGCCCGTCGCACTGTCCCTCATCTCCATGGCCACACGTTCCATTTGAGCCTCCAGACCTAGCCCCTTGCCCAGCACCCAGACCCCTATCAGTAGTGGTAGGGACCCGATTAGGGCAATTCCATTCGGGAGTATTAGGCCTAGCCCAATGATGATCAGGAATACCGCAAGAGGGACTAGCAACCTGGATCGGAAACGAGGGTCCTCTATCGCCTTGACAATGTAGTAGTAGGTGCCCTCGATTCCCTTCGACTGCCTGACAATAACCTTCTCCACAGTGTCCACCCTCACTCTGGATGTCACTATCGGGAGGGAAGCCTCGTCATCGGCTCCATCTGTAACTAGAACGGCTGTATCCGGTTGGAAGTCCTGGATAACTTCATCCAATTGGCTAGCAATAGCCCGATCGCTTCTAGGACCAACCCGAACGTCGCCGGTCAGGATGGCAATCTCAACCTCATCGCTGGAGCTGGCTGCCTCGATCAACCTGTCGTGATGATGGAGTGCCCCTAGGATCGCATTCGTGTCAGATTCCTCGGGATCCGCTATCCCCAGTCTTAGAGCAGCTGTAAGGCATGATTTCCTCCCAACAACAGGGCCCCTAATGCCAGATTTGACGCCCAGATCGTTATCTCTGTCGATTGTTAGAACAAGTGTTCGTACTATCTCCCCGTCCCCCGTGGAGATGGTTGGAGAGAACCTACTTATGAGGGATTGGCCGAACTGCTGCTTTGTTCGAAATCAGTATCACTGGGCTCGTCCCTGTCGGAATTGAACCTCCTCCTCTGCTTGGCCCTGATATACTTCAATGGGTGATTAAGCCATTCCTGGTCACACAAACTGTCCTCTCCACTTTGAACCGGGCACCTAGCATTTGTCTTCAGAGCAGAGCACCCATGAGGGGTATACTCCCTTTCGTAAATCTGGCCTACTTGGTATGCAGTGGTGTCGGGGTTGTAGTCGGGAGCGTTTGCGAAGAAGTTGCAGGTCTGCTCCTGCTGCAGACCAATGGAACGTGAGAAGGCCGCAAGGAAGACGCGACCAGTGTGATTGACGTTCACCCCTTGGTTCAATTCCGAAACCGCCGATTCGAAGCAAGGGGGCCAATCGTCCCTAATTGCAGCAGTCATTGGCATTTCCTCCTTGACTCTCTCCGAGAGCAGACCAACGATCCTGTCCACCGGATCTGCGAACTTCGCGGCGAACTCGTCATCCATCCTCGCCATCCTCTCTTCACAACTTTCTCTAAGACTCTCTCTAATCCTCTCTTTGATCAATCGAGAGGCCCTTCCTCGACCTGACTCCCCCGCTCCAGCGTCTAGACAAACCCAACCCTCCTTCACCGGTCGGTTCACCAACCTCCAGTATTTCCCAGAAATCTTGGGACTAAGCTCGATGAAATCCACCATTGGAATCCAATAATCCTCAGAACCCCTCGAATCAACCCTAGTTTCGATTCCAGAGAGGAATGAGGACGATATAACCTCGAAGTTGACTGAGTCCATTCCCAGAAGCCTATCGGCTCTGCTAGACTCTCCTTCTATCCATCTCGCAAGCAATCTCTCATCGAAAGAAGCGCATACAATCAGCATTGCATGGAGAAAAGATAGTGCCTCCGTCATCCTTCCAACCCCAGTTGAGATATCAATGCTAGAAGATACTCCATCTCCCTCCTGCTGCAGCACAGAATCGACTAGCCTCAGCATTCCTCTGACTCTGATGTCCTCCAACCATGGAGCATCAATCAGGTTCTCGACTGTGATGTCATTTTCTTCCAACAATGACCTGATGAATGACGCCCCTTGAGGGAGGAATGGATATCGTGCCAGCAAACCCTCGTCATCGATTTCTGGGACGCTGATTGGAATAGGCACGACTATCAGGCCTCCGCGAGGGTTCTTCAATACTTACCGAGCCCTTCCACTGGAGAGCATGACCCATACGCAAAGCCATACCAACTTGGAACCTTCCTTGCCTTCGTTGATTGATTTGCAATCAGATGTGAGGGAGCATTTTGGTTGGGACGAGATCGATGACATAGAGAGCGCAAAGGCGATGATTCTCAGAGTGGAGAAATCGTCTCTGGATCTATGGTCCAGACACAACCGGATGTCTTCGCTTTCGCGATTGTTCAGGAGGCTTGAGACAAGAAAGGAGGGGGTAGCGATCCTCGGTGCAGCAATAGAACCGGAGGAATTGATTCACATCCTATCTGAACCGACAATGATAGTAGTTGCAGACGGTGCAGCGGGCGTAATATCCGAGATTCCAGATTCCCTTTCTGAAAGGGCATGGTCAAGGGTGGCATTTATCGTAAGCGATGCCGATGGGGGCGAGGGGACAATTGAGGCTGTAAGAAGGTCGACACCGTTCTTTCTCCATGCTCATGGAGACAATCGGAGGGACTGGAAATCACTACTGGAATTCGCAGAAGAACAGGATTATCCCCCAGAAATCATACTCACACACCAGACCTCAGAAAAAATCCCAGGAATGCACAATCCTGGGGGTTTCACAGATGGGGACCGGGCTGCTTGCATCCTAACCTCTCTCGGGGTTAGCAACGACCGCATCCAGGTTCTCGGGACAAGGGCAGACGTCGTCGGCCGATGGTCTGGGACGACGCAAGAGAAAATGAAAATCGAGAAACTCCAGTGGATGAGGAGGATTCTAGGAATTCAAGGTCTCTGGGAAGACTAGATCTCGAAACTGCCCACTTCCATTTGGGACCCGTCGGGCTGGACGACGCCAGACAACTCTTCAGTCTCGCCTCGATTGTTAACCACTACCTTGAATCCTATTTCTCCAGCGTCACCTTCAGTTTCGAAATGCCTGACTCGGATGGAATAAGACCCAGACGGGGGCGCGTTCTCCCAGGTAATCGACCTGCTTCCAGTTTTCGGATCGAAATCGGACATGTCGAATGAACCTCCTCCCATCCCTTCCGGGCTAAAGAAGGACACCTGTTCTCCGTTCGAATCAACAACGGATAAGCCCAGGTCTCCGACCCCGTCCCAATTGAGGCTGACTGAAACCCCGTCTTGTACTGTACCAACTCTTCTGCGCAGAGCATCAACTTCTCTAGCTTCCGTGAATTCCTCTTGAGCCTCTTCTTCCTTTGGCAACGTCAGTTCGGGGACTTCCCCATCGGGCCCTGCTATTGCGAACTTAGCGACGAACTGCAAGTCGTTGCTCTTCACTAAAGACCCCTCATAGAAACGCTTACTCTCACCGATTGTAAGGCTGACAGTGAAATCGGTAGAATTCTTCCTATGAATCCTAGATAGGAAGGGGACCCACGAGAAGATACCCTTGGTGTGTATTTTGTAGTGCCTCACTCCAACCCTGTACACCCCGGGAGGAGGAGATTTGGTCCAAACGATGTTCTCAACGGGGGACTTTGATGTTGGCTTGAAGTTCATGTCGACATCCAATTCCCCTCCACAACTAGAATTTCTGTTATCGTGGTAGATGTGTTCTCCAGAGGGTGTAATGACGTGGAGGTCAAGGTCATTCCAATTGTCCCACATCAGACTGATTTGGACAGACCCTCTCTTTGCACCCTCTCTCTCCAGCCTCTTCTCTAGAGTTGAAGCACCTTTGGTTGAGATCTCAGCCTCTTGGACTCCGGCACCGATAGCCTCTGAACCATCACCCAGCGACCCTGCGACGGTGGAACTCCCAGACCTGTCTCTGCCCCTCGACCTCCTCCTCCTAGAACCAGCACCAGCCAGTACCTCCTCTGGGACGTTCCTCCTAGTCGAAGGTAGGATGGTTCTTCTTGACTGAGAACGCATTATTCTGAATATGCCATTGAACGCTGCAAGCATAATGAGCACGATAATTACGATCGATACAGCGTCCGCCACACTACTGAACGAGAGCAGTGACTTTTCATAACATCGGTCATATATTGTTTGTCAATCGCCAAGACTCAATTTTCCTCCGGTTGTTTCATAATGATGGTTACTCTCCTCTACGAGGAGGGGAGCGGAAGCGATGGGAACACAAGGTATCTCGAATATCGAAACATTATCCCAAAAGACCTCAGATAGGGCAAGCAAGGCCACGATTCTGGTAGCTCTGCTATTCTTGTCCCCGTTCCTGGCAGGGATCCCGTCATCTCCAGACGAACATGTTTCGATGATGACATCGGGTAAACAACAATCCACAGACCCGGATGTAGCGGTAACCGATCTTCATGTCACAACACCCTCCGTTCTCGTCGCTGGCGTGCCAACTCTATCGCCACAGAACCACATTATCAGAGTTGGAGTTTTGAACATAGGCGGATCGCAGGCGGTGGGGAACGTCACGCTGAAGGTCGATGGGGTATTGGTCGATAACAGAACAGTAACTCTCAATCCCGGTGCCGGTGCAAACCATCTCCTGTACTGGGACGCCTCATCGGTGATTTCTTCCGGATTGCAAATCACTGCATCGTGGGAGAAGGACCCATCCTCTGCCGATTCAAACTCCAGCAATGATGTGATGTCCCTCAACAATGTCAATGTGGTTGCTGTGGAAGACGCAACAGACATCGCCGACTCCCTACCAGCAGACGGCTCGTCACTGGCTAGGGCCATGTGGGCCGGAGCCATCACAGCGGTGAATACGGGGAACCAACCGGTGGATGTGACAGCGCAACTCACGCTCACCCCAACTCTCGGAGGCTCTAGCGTTTCACTCACATCCTCTACAGAGCAACTTTTGCCCGGAAGCCTAGCAAGCCCCCCCACCCCTCAGAACATATCCATCTCCTTCGATGGCTCTAACTTGGAGGGGGACTACACACTGGGAGGCAGCCTGCTGATAGTCGGGGTGTCACAGCAAACAGTAACCATCGAATCCAGGATGGTTAACTTCGTCGCCCTCAGGGCCTCGCTCCTTCCAGCCAACAACAGAAACGTCGACCCGGGCTCTCAGACGGTCCTGAACTTCATCTTGCAGAACTCTGGAACAGCGAGCGATAGCTTCGTGGTCAGCCAGTCGAACAACTCTGCACCGACCGATTACTGGGTCACGAGCTACCCCTCATCTAATCCTATCACAGTAGCAGCAGGAGATACCGAGGCAATCCAAGTCAACGTAGATGTCCCCGGGGACGCCGCTAACGGCGACTCGGTACTCGTCACAGTTTCAGTCCAAAGCCAAGTCGCGGGCTATGTCTTGGAAGCGACAACCATGGTCATGGCGGGAGGTTCATACTCCTCCGAGATATTCCAAAACCACAGCCACCAAGACGGAGAGAATTTCGCAAACCTTACTCCTGGGACCGATAAGACCCTCGAGTACACCCTGAAGAACACCGGAACGGCCCCTTCACAGTATCAGATCGACGTCGGAGCCACCGAAGCCGTCCCATTCTGGAACATACACTCCCCCGTTACGATAACCGACGTCCTACTTCCCGGAGAGACCCGTGCTATACCCGTGACCATCTCGACCCCTGGCCTAGAGATGCCACTCAACCCGTCTTGGAAGGTGTCTTCGATAGAACAGGTCGATCTCATTGTACAAGCGATACCCATGGAGGGGGGGGTTATAGCAACGAACCAGACCACTCTAATGATTGACAGCATCGTAGAGCTGGATATCACCGTCACTGGAGGGGCCAATGACATCACCGTAGACGACATTATTGCTGCCAACTTCAATCGATGGGTCGACTTCGAAGTTACCATCGTCCATAACCTCGGAAGCAACGACACCCTGGCCCAAGTCTCCTTGTCGCCATCCTCGTCCGCAACGAGAAACGGGATGTCCTTCGAACAGGACACCCCTCTGGACTCATCCAGTGCCGATGAGCTACTGAGGTGGACTGCGACGGCAGCTCCCTCTACCATGGAATTAGAGCCAGGAGAGACTGGTTACGGAAAGGTCGCATTGGCATTCAACCCAACGTTCGATTTCCCGTATCCCTCTGCGGGAACCCTAGAATTCCATTTCGACGCCACATCCGATTGGGGGACATTCCCCGGGACCATCTCCAAGAACTCCACTGCCAGCGTTTCCGTCAACATAGCGGAGATCTGGTCAGCAGAGATGACATCCTCTGGCGTTGCCGTCGGCGATCCCGGAACCTCCATCTCCGCTAACCTGACTTTGAAGAACACTGGAAACGACGTTGCCAACTTCACATTGGGGCACATTCCAAAGAATGGCTGGACGATTACCCTCGCTTCCCCCGCTGCTAACATGCTAGAGTCCAGAACCAACCTCTTCCCTGACAATGGGTCCGGTGGGACGGCCAACCAAGATCAGTTCCAGATCGACATCACAGTCATCCCTCCACCCTCAGCCAGTGCCGATGTAGTCCACGAAGTGTGGGTAATGGCCAACTCATCCGAAACCGGTGAAATACTGGCATACGCGCCCGCGTTGATCAGACTGACAGAAGTCGTCTCAGCGGAGTTCTACCCAACCCAGGCCACTGCTGTCATTGCCGCCTCAGATGGCCCGGACCAAACGGAAACAAACAGGGTCGGCCAGAAGACGATAATCACAGTCCTGAATAACACTGGCAATACCAACATCACCTACGATCTGGCCTTAGACAACCAGTACCCGGACAAACTAGACGTCTGCTTCAACGAGGCAGGGCCCTGCGAGATGGCCACCACCCAATTGGTCCCACCCGGTTCACAGGGCATTGTTAGGGTATATGCGAAGGCAAGCCTACTCGCAAGGGCCGATGTAACCCAGAGTTTCAACATGACAGCCCACTACAACGGCTCACTGTTGACAACCAGCGAATGGAGAGTACAAGTCGCCCCCGATCACGAAATCGAGATCAGGAGCGGTACTGAGTTCGAGGCAGCCCCGAGCAACTCAGTGGAAATCGAGATTACAATGATTAACAGAGGGAACCTGATGGAGACACTCAATCTGACAGCAGACTTCGGGGACTCCAAGAACTGGACCTACACCGTCAACGACTCTTCATTCACTATCGAGCCGGAAAGCAGTCACCAGGTCATGCTGACGATCACGCTTCCCGAACTGAACAACGGGGGGGAGATCCTCGAGGCATACGTTTCTCACAACATAACACTGAGGGCGGTCAATATCACCGACCCATTCCCGACATGGCCATCGACTATCACCGTCAACGGTACCATTCAGAGCGTCCCGCTCCAAGACAGGGTCCCCATGGGAGGGGGGGTCCCTGCCGGATCCAAGAGAATCAGCATCGAGGTACTACCAGTATTCGACGTGCGACTAGTGGAGTCGCCGGAGAGAATCGCAATTGTCCCAGGCATCGATCGCGAGGTGCACTACAAGATGGAGAACCAGGGCAATGCCGAGATGCAATTGACCGTGCAGTGGGAGACCGAAGACAGTGACCTATCAGAGGATAGGTTCAGCGTAGCAAACAACATCGGCTCAACCAGCCTCACACTAGGCGTCGGCGAGACCAGTTCGTTCACATTCACATTCAACACACTGCAATCGGACCACTGGCAAGGCGAGACGGGCGCTTTCACATTGACTCGCTCACCGGTCGGGATCGATGTCGAACCCCAGCAGGACACAACGCCTATCGTCGTGGTCAGGGCTCAGACCGATGACGAGTACCTGATTAACACTGACTCTGCAGGAGATTTGGCATGCGTTGGCAACTCTAATGAGAACTGCCGCCAGATCGAGATCCCATGGACCAACATCAACTCAATATCGGGGTCATCCGACGCGGAACGGGTCTTCACCCTAGCCATTAACGGGAAGAGGGACCCCTATGACTCCGCTGCCGACGTCCCTAGAAGGCTAGTGTCCTCGAGCGTGTTCCCCTATTCCCATTGGGGGATGAGCATAGACCATGACACCTCCACCGGCCTAGGAATGTGCGCTTTAGAAGATACAGGGAAGGGAATTGTCGCCACCACCGCCACCTTTGACACATGCAACTCAGAATGGGACCTAGAACCCTCCACCCCGTATGACGGTGGGTCAAGGGAGGGTCACGGAGGGACGATCATCATCCAGTTCACGATCCCTCCTGATGAGAAGGACTCCGATGGTAACTGGCTGGGTCCCGCGCCCGGCGATGGGTGGGACATCTACCTGCAACTGCGGAATCCGGAGGAGAGCACAGACACGCAATTCTCCACCGACCTCGTTCTCAAGATCAGGATGTCGAAGTCCACCGATCCCAAGGTCGACAGCGTCACGTTCAGGGGTGAAGGGGAGGAGGGCGAGCTGACATGGATCGACGTCAACGTGATCAACTCTGGAACCGCAGGGATGCCATCCAATGTGGATGTCATCTTAGTCTGCTCCGATTCCCCCTATGCGAAGGTCACCAACCCATACTCATCAGTGACATTGCCCGCTCTGGGCCCCGGCGATGAAGCCAACGCATCGTGGGCCGTCCAGTTGAACCCAATCCCATGGTTCTCATCATCGGAGAAACTGGAGTGCACGGCATCCTTGGTTTTCCCCATGGAAGTCATTCAATACGGGGGGGTATTCGGCAACGTTCTGGATAACGACGTCGTCGAAGCCGACCTTTCCATAAAATCGTGGTCTACGCCATCGGTCACTCTATCGGGCATCTCCATGCCATCCGCCGTCCTCGCCGCACTAGCCTTCCTCTTCGTGGCACTAACACTGCTCAGGCAGGGGATGGATGAGGCAGAGGGGCGTCTCCACGCATCTGCATACGTGGCATCGATGGGCTTCGGCATGCTATCTCTCACTGGGATATCGACATGGCTGACCATGATCTGCGCAGCGGCCTCAGTGGCATTCGCAGCTCTGGTCGCGTGGCTCTCATCAAGCGAACTCCAGGCAATTCATGACGACAGGAAGAAGTCCAGGATAGGGACGATGTCACTATTGGAGGACCACGACAAGGAGCAGAAAAACACCAGGAACGAGCTACGGGCGATAATCTCCTGCGCCCCATACATGTTCCTCCCGTTCGTTCTGATAACACCCTCTCTCGCAATAGACACGGGCGTCGACTCACTGGTTGCGATACTGGCCTTCATGGTCATATCCCCTGTCCTGATTAATGGGATCCTGCGGTTCCTCGATAGATCATACGACACCCTGTACAGCCAACTAGCTGACATAGAACTCCGAGCGATACGAATCAAGAAGATTCTGGGACACGCCGGAAAGCCAGGAGGGGGGAACTGAATTGGCCAGAGAACAAGCACCAGCCACCGGGGGGGCAGAGGCTACCCTGAAGAGGATAGACTACATCGAGGAAGAGGCAGAGAACGTCCAGTTCGCAATCTGGGCGAACAGGCCCCTGAGCGCCAAGAAGAGGCTCAAGATCCTGTCACAGGAGGTCGATGATGCAGAGGGCCAAATCATGGACCTCTACAGGGCCCTTTCCTCGCTAGAACGCTCACTCGAGGAACTCGAGCAGATGTCCGAGGGGGACCGCAACGCCTGGGACCTCACGATGCTGGGGCTGCAGCACCTCAGAGAGGGCAATTGGGGTGCAGCCGCGGATTGCGTGGAGGGGGCGGTCGCCTCCATGGGCAGGGATGGCTTGGAGAGATCCCTCAACACGCTCGGTAGGCACCTCAACGAGATGGGCGAGCTAAGCGACGTAGAGGAGATAGCGCTCACCCTTGTGAACCAGGGAAAGAACGCTCTGGAAGACGACATGTCATCTGCAGCGAAGGCCTTCGAAGACGCAATCAGCGCACTCGGACCGGTGGCCCTCACCGAGGCTACCAGCCCATTCCTGGTAAACAGCTTCTTCCTCTCCATCGGAACCACATGGCCAGAGGGCAAGGACCACGCCCTGATGGTAATCACCCTCGAGAACACCGGCGAGAACAACATCTCAACAATGAGGCTAGCACCACCGATTCCGTACGGATGGTCAGCGACCCCGAAGATGTGCGAGATACCGGAGATACCGCCCGAGGGATTCATAGAGATCGGGATCGAGATCCGCCCCTCAGGCTCTTTCCCACAGACCGCCCTCCTAGGTAGCAGCCTGAACATCGCCACGGGGTACCACGCCGAATACGGTGACCTAAGGGTCCAGTCTAGGGTGGAAAACCGCACACCGAACGCAATGGACGGCCTCCTTCTTGACCCATGGATGCCAGAGGGGTTCGAGACTCTGAGGCTGCCTCTCATCGAGAACCTCGGACCCGGGGAAGTTGTCCACGTCCCAATCGAGGTCCTGGACCTTAGAGCATCTGTGGGAATCGGAGGATAGATTCCCGCTCAATCGCGGAATCACGCAATATTTTCCACTAATATCATAAGTGATTAGCATTCAGAAGGGGACACGGGTGAACACTCAATGAGCGAACGTAACCAGATAGTAGAAAGAAACCGCGAGGAGGGCTCGATAGGTATCGGAGCGATGATCGTTTTCATCGCACTTATCCTAGTCGCTGCCGTGGCCTCGACGATAATCATCAAGACCGCAGAGGAACTACAGCAGAACGCAGAGCAGACCAGCAGCGATACCAGGAAGGAGATATCCGGGAAGATTAACATCGTGAACGCAATGGTGAACAGGTCCGGACTCGATGCAGACTCTAACGTAGACAGCATAGTCTTCACTGCCAAGGTGGCTGCAGGGGCAGTCAACCTGCAGGTGCAGAACATCGACTGGCTACTGACATGCGGCGACTCCGCTGGCAACTACGGTTTCGTCGGTGGCAACCTCGGTACGACGGACGACACAGGTGCCGCAATAGTCGCACCGAAGTCGGTCAACGCCGACAACATGGACGGATCAGACTACGGCGCTACAGAAGAGCTGGCGGCAGGGACCGTCTTCAAGTTCGACTTGACACTTGATGGTGGCGCCTGCGACACGTTGGCTGAGGTGGGGGACGACTTGCTCCTAAAGATCATAGTAATCGATGGCGGCACTACGCTGACCGAGCTGAGTGTTGATTCCATATCAGCAGGAGCGGCGGTGGTCTAGATGAGCGAGGAGAGATTAGAAATGAGCTCGAGAAGGGCGGACGAGGCAGGCTCGATCGGTATCGGGGCGATGATTGTCTTCATCGCACTGATCCTAGTCGCTGCGGTCGCCTCCACGATAATCATCAAGACGGCCGAGGAGCTGCAGCAGAACGCAGAGCAGACCTCCGCTGACACAAGGCAGCAGATATCCGGTAAGGTGGCCCTGGTGGACGTGATCGTCAGATCCACCGGCGACGAGCTCGGAACAGGCGCCACACACGTCGCCGAGATGGACGTCGTCTGGAGGGTATCATCCGGTTCGACGGGAATGTACCCCCCCGATGTCACGTACTATATCACGTGCGAGGTCTCATCCTCCGTCGGTGCCTTCTTCGACCAAGGGGAGCTAACGGCCAACCTGATCTCGACCGGGGCTGAAGTAGCAGACTCAACTGAGCTAGACGCAGGAAACACGTACTACACCACGATTGAGCTGGGCTTCGCAGACGGAGCAGGTGGTGACAACACCTTGGATACCAATGACGCCGGGAACGGATGCGACGCCTTGTTCGTTCAAGGGGCCGAGATAGACATGAGGATATCAGTAGACGGTGGCGGAGATACTGCGACCGAGCTAAAGGTCAACTCACTGACTGCCGGATCCTCGATAATGTGATCGAGGAACCTGGAGGACGCTAGAACTTTGAGCCTCGCGGGATGGTGGTTGTGCTATGGGGATCCTCGACAAGTTCAGAGAAAGGGTCGGGGATTCTTCTGACCCCGGGATGTCCAACAGGCTGGACAAGGTAGCCAAGCTGTCCGTCGAGCACGTCGACATACCGACCGAGTTCAGACCGACTGATCTAGAGGCTTGGCTGTTCGCCCCCTCGGGCACGAGGGTGGGCGTACTGGGGGACCCCCAGGCCAACCAAGGGGCCGACAAGATCCCCGAACTAGTGGACATGGTGAAAGATAGGTTCGAGAGGCTCGAGACGGCCATGGACCTGATGGAGGCCAACATCAAGATGACCGCCCAGCAGACAGCCAAAATCGCAGCGGAATCGGTTACCGTTTCCACACCTGCGCCCGCCGCTCCCTCTTCGGGAGGGGACGTAATCCACACCGTTGGGGACGATGGCTCGGTTACAAGCCGACCCGTGGAGGCTGACGGCACCCCCGGTGGAGGTGGACAAGTCGCAGGCGGGCTGGCCGGTGGCCCTGGCCTCCTAGACCTCTACGAGGCTCAGTCCCTAGCAGTGAACCCATTCTTGAAGAGCTCCGAGGCCGATGCTCTGATGCACGGGCCAAGCGTCGATCCCACCAAGATAGCCGCCCTCCTGCTGGACCACATGAGCGGGGCGGACGCCTCCAACTTCCTTGATGCAGCATCAAAGTCAGGCGTTATCACAGCGGCAGAGGGCAAGTCACTCAGCGCCATAGTCTCCCTAGCAGATCCCGGAGTGGCATCCGAAGGGGCGCCATCCGTCGACAACCGGACCCTGCTCACCTTCGCTGCGATGATCGAGGCATGGAGGGCCCCGGGTACTCCCCAGGAGGGGAGTTGATTGGCGGGCTCAAGCGTTGCAGCGATGGTCGTCGGCACCGTCTTCATCATGATCTTCGGAATGGCCACCGTATCGCTGGTCGACAGCGTGAACGAGACCTCCAAGAACTCAGATTACGATCTGCCCGACCCAGAGGTGGTATTCGTCGTCGTGACCGACAAGCAGGAGGCGACAGGACCGATCTCCACACTATCGTGGACAGGGGGAGTCAACTCAGGAGGCAGTGGCTACGTTTCAGGCACCACTTGTAGCCTCGTCAGCTCCTCCAGCGGCACTGGAGCCACGATACAAGTCTTTGATGGGGACTCCGACGGAGTGATTGATGGCTTCGTCGGAGCATCACTAGTACCCGGGAACGGATACGAGTCTGGAGAGGTCGTGACGATAGATTGCGGCTCCGACGGCTCCGACGGCACGGCGACCTATTCGATTACAGCTATCGAGGACCAGAACACAATCACCATCCAGAACACTGGTTCGGAGACCGTCCAACTCTCGCACATCTGGATCACCATATCAGATACCTCCCCGACCCAGCAGGGGACACCATTCCTATTCATCGAGCACTACACGGGCACAAACGTCTACCTGTTCCCGGGCGAGGATGTCTCGACTGAGCCATTCCCATTGAACCAGGCCACTCACGGCTTCTCAATAGGCGAAGATCCAGATAGGGCATTTCTGGCAATTTACAATCACAATGACGCAGTTTCAGTTACAATTACATGAGTGGATAAAATGGCAAACGGACCCTCGGAGATCATCCTGCTGATTGCCGGCTTAATCGTAGCCGGCCTGGTTTCCGGAGTCCTCCTGGAGACATGGGGGGACATGGACGAGGCCATCAGGGACAAGGGAGAAGAAAGCGCAGCGGACGTTAGAACGAGGGCCTCCCTTGTGAATGACCCTTCCAACATAGCCTGGGACGATACAGAGAAAACCGCCGAGATCTACCTCCAGAACTCCGGAGCAGTAAAGTTAGACCTGAACAAAGTAGCGATATTCATCGACTCACTATCACTAACGGTCGCCGTAGCCGATGGCTCAACTATCTGGACTCCAGGTGAGGTGGTGCATTTCACTGTGGACGATACCAGCGACACCCTGTCATTCTCAGGCGAAAATCCTGCGATAATGACAATAACGGTTGCATCGTCTGACGTAGGTTACGCTGGGGCGTATACGGTAACGGAGGAAGTTAGAATTGTCGGAAGCTAATGTTGACAACTTCGAGTTCGGAGTCATCCAGGACAGCTTGGGACAAAGCATGGGGACAGCAATCCCGAACAGGGCCCTCATGCTAGTATGCGGTGGCATAGGGTCGGGAAAAAGCATCATGGGTCAGAGAATGTCATTTGGAATGACGGCCAACGATGTCAAGGTCTCACTTTTCACAACGGAACTAACAACAAGGGGCTGGCTCGAGCAGGTGTCCAGCATCGGTTACTACATGGATAAGAGAATAGACGAGGGCAACTTCCACTTGATTTCCAGCTTCGGGGTAATAGCAGAGCCATCCAATGACAACGTCACCCTCCTGGATCTTCTGGAATCCCCAGCATCACAGGAGGCCGAGGTCGTGATAATAGATCGGGCTTCTGAGCTAATGCCAGATGAGATGCCCGGCAAGGACATCCTGAGGGCCCTCAGGAAGTTCACGTCAGAGGGGCGGACACTAATCCTCACAATCGACCCGGATGAGATGGACGGGGTGATCCTCAGGGACATGAAGAATTCAGCAGAGGTCGTTTTGGACATGATGACCGCAGTCGTAGGAGGGCAGATGGTGAGGACTGTGGGAGTGACCAGGTTCCTAAGGGCCGCCGGTCCGGTCACTGAGCGGATCGGGTGGAAGGTGATGCCAGAGATGGGATTCATCGTGGACATCACAGCTGTAGCATGAGGGGGTTTTGAATGGTCACAGAGCAGGAAGAGGGACAAGAACCGGAAGGGCCGACATTCAACATCGAGCCAGGAGACTTGGGCGGCCTAATGGCCGAATACCCCCACATCCGCGAGTGGGTCGAGAACTTCGAGGCGGAGCACGGGTCCAGGCCGATATACTACGGGCCACTAGACAGGGATGCCAAGAGCGTCAGCCCCCGGAACCTGATCTACGCCACCAGGCCACCATGCTTCGCACACGTATACTCCCCTCCCGAGGGCGCAGAGGGTGCCGGTAACACCTTCTGGTTCGGCCTAGAGCCAACCATCGATGAGGATGAGGAGGAAATCAGGGACCAGATCGTAGAACGACTCCTCCGAGATGCACCTCAGAAGGAACGCTTCGACAACGATGCCGAGTTCATCGCGATGATTCACGAGATGATGGACGAGATGACCACCACCACCACATCATCCATACTCTCCAACCCGCTGGTCAACCAAGCCAGGGAACTCATCGGACTCGGAGAGGCGCCATTGAAGGTGACTCCAGAGCAGCTAGACCGGCTGAAGTACGTCGTAGTGAGGGACCTGGTCAACAACGGACCACTAGAGACCCTCCTCGCCGATGAGATGCTTGAGGACATACACTCCATCGGGCTTACGAGGATAAACATGGACCACAAGGTATTCCCGATGCTGACTTCGAACATCGCATTCAAGGACCAGGAACTACTCACCAAGTACCTCAGATCGATGTCAGAGAGGATCGGGAGACCAGTCTCCGACAGCAAGCCAATCGTTGACGGGGCCCTACTAGATGGCTCGAGAATAAACATCATCTACAGCGACGACGTATCAATCCAAGGGTCTTCGTTCACAATCAGGAAGTTCGCCGAGGAAACCATCTCTATTATCCAGTTGATCAAGTGGAAGACGCTATCCGCCCAGATGGCTGCCTACATCTGGCTAGGACTGGAGTCGGGGATGTCGTGCCTGGTATCCGGGGAGACCGCATCCGGGAAGACAACCACCCTCAATGCCGTCCTCCCGTTCATAGATCACAACGTGAAGATATACACCGCAGAGGACACGCCCGAGGTCAAGGTGGCCCACACCATCTGGCAGCGACTGATTACAAGGGACTCGAAGAACGAGGACTCCAGAGTGGAGATGTTCGACTTGCTGAAGGCGGCCCTAAGATCCAGGCCAAGATACATCATCATCGGCGAGATCAGAGGCGTGGAGGGTGCGATCGCCTTCCAAGCGATGCAGACAGGGCACCCAGTTATGGGCACATTCCACGCATCAAACATAGTCAAACTGATCCAGAGGTTCACAGGGGACCCAATCAACGTCCCAGCACGATTCTTCGATAACCTCAACTTCGCTATCTTCCAAGAGGTGGTCGAGGCCCCAGGAGGGGGGATTGCTCGGAGAATCACAGGGGTAAGCGAGGTAATCGGATTCGACAAGACCGCAGACGGTATCCTGACGCGAAACATGTTCGAATGGGACCCGGTAGCCGATGAGGTGTACTTCAGAGGTATGTTCCAGTCCGACATGCTAGAGAACAAGATCGCTCCGAGGATGGGATTCCGAAGCAAGAGGGACATCTACGACGAGCTGGAGAGGAGGACGGAGGCAATACAGAGGATGTGCGATCGTGACCTGACCCATTACGACGACGTTTTCGACCTCCTGGACGTGTACTACAAGGAAGGATGGGACAGATTCGCGGCAGCCCTAGAGACATGGACGGGAGTAAATCACTAGGGGGTGGCTGTGGATGGAGGACAAGGCCAGCACCTGGGAAATAGCACTCCTTCGACTTGGGATGCCCTTCAGAAGGTACCTGCTCTTTTTCTCACTACCGGCGACAATAGTCGGGCTAATCGCGGGGATTTCGGTTTGGTACTCCACTTCCGGAGCGATAACCGGTGTCGCTGCGGTTGCTCTAATCCTACTCTTCCCGCTGCTAACCTTCGCAGGGACGATACTTTACCCAATCGCACAGGTCTCTGCAGAGGCCATACAGATAGAGCAGGACATGCACATGTTCATGACAAGGATGGGGATACTTTCGATGGGAGAGTCTGCCGAGAAGGGTATGTTCGACGTTCTCAAGGAGATGGGCGACTATGGGGCTCTAGCACATGAGATTCAGGCGATTGAGACGCTGGTGACCAAATGGCACACAAATCTGCCCGAGGCAGCCAGGATCGTCGGCCGGCAGAGTCCCTCCGCGATCTGGAGCGACTTCCTCGACAGAATGGCATTCTCTGTGGAGGTCGGCCAGCCAATAGGGGAGTTCTTCACTAGCGAGAATGAGACATTCGAGCAGGCATACACCACGATCTACGACGCCAGGCTAGAGCAGCTAGACACTCTCAGGGAGACCTTCGTGTCACTAACCACCACGGGACTACTCCTCCTCGTAGTCGCAGGCCTGCACTTGATCCTCTTCCAGACCGGTGCAGAAACCGACAACCCCTTTGAGGTAATACTCAGGGCCCGATGGGTTCTCCTAGCGGGTGCTCTGTTCGGTCTGCTCCAGGTAGGTGCTTGGTACCTCTTCACCTTGGTAATCCCCCAAGAGGACCTTTTCGCAAAGCACGGATTCAACACAGAGCAGGCCATAGACATGAGAAGGTCATGGATATTCGCCGCTATTCTAGGAACCATGATGTTCATGATGCTGATGGGCGTATTCATCGTCTTCGGAACCAACATCCTTTTCGACCAATGGAACTACTTCGGCCTCCTCGTCATCGCAGCCATGATGTCCCCTCTCCTCGCGCCAGCCTTGCTCATTGGGCAGGAAGAGGCGAGAGTGAGGAGGAGGGACGAGGCATTCCCGGAGTTCATCAGGGCTTTCGGTGGTACGGCGCAAGCTAGGGCGCAGGAGCCAAGCGCAATGGTGAAGGCGCTCTCGGGAATCGATTTCGGCGCTCTAGACGACTCAATCTCCAATCTGGAGAAGAGACTCTCGATGAGGATCGACAGCGACTACTCGTGGGACTGGTTCGCCGCAGACAACAACTCGATGCTCGTCTCAAGGTTCACCAGGGTTTTCATCGAGGGCTCCTCCTCGACCGGTGAGGCCGGCCTGGTAGGAGACATGGTCTCACAAAGCACGACCAGCCTCCTAGGACTGCGTCAGAGGAGGCAGATATCTGCCAATGTCATGAGGAGCGTATCATACGGGCTCCTGATTGCGATGATAATCGCACTCAACATCACCACATCGATCATCGCTGGGCTAGGGGAGACAATCGCATCAGTCGCCCAAGGCCTAGTGGATAGCACTGGCGAAGTAGGAACAGCCGCAGGAGGTGTCGACGTTGCTCTCCCCGCCCTCTCGGAGACTGGAGGCATCGACCAGAATATCGCGGTCTTCAATTACATGGGGTCTTTCCTAGTCGTCATCTCCATCGTCGTTCTAGGTCTAATAACAGCGAGGATCAGAGGAGGGGGTACGACCTTGGTCCTCGGGCAGATGATTCAGATGATGTGGATAGCAGGGATTGCGAACTTCTTCAGTGCATGGATACTTGATCAGTCTGTAGGATTGTTCCAATCGGGCGGCGCCGGCTAGCGAAAGCGCAGAAGCCTTGATGGCACTAGAGGACCCCCTATCGATATGGCAGACCCGCTCTTCTCCACGCTCAGGATTTCATTGCTAGTCCTATGCATGTTCGCTGCAGCTAAGTCGGATCTCCAAACACTATCGGTCAAGGACGATCACTGGATCAGATGGGCAATTCCCGCATCCCTGGTTCTTCTGGTAGACATTGCATCATCAGATGCAGGATTTGAGAACGTATGCATGGCATTCGCGCTTTTCGCCATCTTCTCATTCTGCTTCTATCCAATTCCCGACCCTAGAAATGTAGGAGATTGGGGCGTTAGAGATGCGACTCTCTCAATATTCTACTTGCTAGGGGCAATAGGGTTGGCTGGAGGGGCGATTTCGTACTCCGAAACGAATTTCATCGACCTCGTTCTCGGTGACGAGTCAACCAACACCACCCTGTGGTGGAGTATGGTGGGGGCATTTCTGACCGCAACCATATTGCATCTCTCCTGGAGATTCGGACTAATCCCAGGAGGGGCTGATGTCAAGGCCCTCATACTAGTTACAATCTTCTTCCCATCTTGGGCCTTCGTCCCAGAACAGATTTACCCCCTAGCCGAGGACCCAATATTCCGGATGCCTCCATCCGTGGTCATGTTTGTCTGGGCAGCGGCAGCATTCCTCATCGCACCACCTGTGATTTTCGTAAACAATGTCACTAGGGGGCACATCACCTCGATCTCAGACTTGAAGATGGCATGGCACGCAACTAAGAAGAAGACCTCAGAGGTCCGTCGATTCTCTGAGATGGACGAGAACCCATCGTGGATACTAACTGAGGTGATCCAGAAGAATGGTGAAAACGCGGTTTTGAATCGAATCCTACCATCCAGCAAGTCGACAATCGGAACTGAGAGAGATGCAGACCTAGCACTATTGGGGGAGATGGGAGTAGACAGTGTCTGGATTGCCAGCAAGCACCCATTCTTGGTGTATCTGTTCTTGGCAATTCTGCCGATGCTCCTCCTCGGTGACCCTCTCGCATACCTAATCAGATGAAGTCCTCGAGAGTCATCACAGTGACCCTGTCATTGTTGAATAGCGAATCCACACTAGACGACATCCATCCAACCCTGTGCTTTGTGTAGTCATCCACCCCGTATTCCTCCATCACCTCCTCGGTGATTTCGATATACTTCCTGACCGCTCCCTCTGAGACAGTCAGTACAACGTTGCCACCGCAACCCGAGTCCATTTCCCCCCCTGTGAATCCACCAGAGGGCCTAGACTTCTGCTTGATGCATTTTCCGGCAAGCGGCATCCTTCGATACGACTCGCCACATTTTACACACCTAATTTTCTGTCTAGTGTATGCCATTAGATTCCCTCTCATGTCTGGGAGGAAGTGCGACTCGATCACCTGCTTCGCGACCCTCTCGGCTGCTACAGGGCGCAATAGCCTCCCTAGGCCCAATTGCCCCTCCAACTTGTCCTTCATGGTCACTAGGGTCTTGTAAGATGAGTTTGCCGGACCGGCATCCAGTGGGCCGGAATCATGGGTCCATCCGTACCCTCGTATTTCTCCGATCATCCCCAGCCTATTCTCGACAATATCCACTAGGCTCCTGACTTCCTTGGGATGGGGTTGACCAAGAGTGGATTCGTAGAACTCCCTGCTGTAACACCACGAACAGTCAACGTTCAATGCCTCCTTGTCAATCTCACTTGGATTCAATCTTGTCGTGAGTACAAGTGGGGCATCCATCCGTCCCCCTCTGTTCGCCGGCAGTATTGTTTGAGTGAAGTTTAGCAAACCATCCATTAGCATCATTATGCTGTCTTCGTCACCATCACAGTTCCTCCTCTTTGCAGCGTGGAATAGGGGGTGGGCATATCCGGCAGAAGCATCGGTCCAACCGATGATTCTGCATGCAACCCCGCCAGATGTGTGAGGGGCGAGGCCAATGGCGATATGGCCAACTATGTCTTGTAGATTCTTCGCTCTGTAGAAGGCCTCCATCCCATAGAAACGAACCAGCAGATCATCGACAAACGAGCAAGTGGATAGAAGGTGCTCGGAAGCCAAACTGGATGGGATGAAGTCCTGGGGGAGCAATTCCAGTATCTGTTCGTCGCCCCTCAATGGTCCTCCGATGAAATCGTGAGTATATCCCAGTTCCACCAACCTCTTCCACGGTGTCCCGATTTCTGACGGTCTGAAGTGTGTGACTGGCACATCGCTCATGTCAAACCTTGCGGTCCCATCTCTGAAAACGGAAACTCCATGCAGACCTCTCAGAATCCCCTTTTCCAACTGCTCCGGAGACTGCTCTTCCGAGAAAAGCCCCTTGACAGCCTTGATTTTACTTGGTATTCTGTCCAGTCCGAGCTGCCTTCTCTTGACCTCGATGACTGAACCCAGGTTGACCGCAGTTCTCTCACCTTTCCTCCTCCCCCTCTTCTTCCTATGTGCACCCACGGTCTTACCGCCGCATTCCACTGGCTCATTTGGATCAGGTCTGTGATGGCACGTGACATGTGGACTCTCCTTCCCACAAGTTTGGCAGATTCTCGGGCCTACTACGACTCTAATTGATCCTTTTTTCGAGGCTTCTGATAACAGCCTCTGTGGCCCACCATTATCTCCGATGGGGAAGATTGAGTGAACAAGGGGACTCATTTCCCTGGCCCCTGACTTCTCCGGCCTCCCCATCCTAGCTCCGATCCTACAGGGTGTAGAATCCTCCCATCTGGGAAGAACCGAAACTCTCCTAACCAATTGCAGCGACATCTCTACTTCATAGTCATCAAGCCTTCTTCGTGCCTCCAGAACTTCTGCATCCTCAAATAAGTCTTCAACAGATAGAACCGACTCTTGGTATTTGGAGACCCTTTCTGCAATATCGGAAACTATCGGACCGACGTCTTTCCTAGCGACAATCTTGCCTTGGGAATCACCGAGTCCCAGACCATCCAATAGACTCTCCCAGTGACTTGGTATCACTATGTCAGAACCTTCGTGCCGATGCTCTATCCCTAGAGTCATCAATGACGATTTCACCAATCCATGACGATACACCTCTGTCCAACGTGGCCACTCTCCCAATATCGGCTCGACCAAGGAAAACCCTCCATCCTCCGATGAGTAAGGCCACCCATCCACCACATCCCTGATTCTAATAGACGAATCTTCGACACAACCCTTCTCAACAATCGACTCAACCAATCCCGGAACGAACTGGATTGGCAGATCAGACCACCAGTGATTCCAAGGAGGGGGGACAGCAGAGCCGTAACTAATCGAGATATCCTTGACCTGCTCCCAAGAAATATCCAAGCCCTTGAGGAAAGAAACCCAATCCCTCCTCCTCCAATATCTATCCAATGAATCCTCTCCTCCGCGTCTAATTGCCCCATTGAAGGGCATTCCAGGAGGCATAGCGGATCTTTTCATTCCAAGAATGTCGGCGAGCTTCTCGACCTTTTCATGCGTGTCAATGGAATCTGCAACATCTACTGCCCACCAGTCTATGGAGTATGATGAGGGTGCAAGGGGCTTGTTGTTCTCTAGGAACTCCCCATAACCAAGCAGTATTTCCCCTGCATCCCAGATTGAATCCAGGCTGCCTTCACACTCACTCCATTGCTTCTCTGTACTTATTTTCAGGTACCTTCCGTCCTTCATTAGAATGGTAGGGCCATCAATATCAATACAGGGCGTTACTGCACATGCCTTTCCTGGGCCTTCTATTTTCATTTGTGTGCCAACTGCTAGGAATCCCCCCATCGCCTCCATAGTAATCGGATTTAGTCCTGCAGCCGCTAGACCGGTAGCCCTGCTTCTACCATATCGTAACCGGAACCCACCAGGTTCACGAGGCTCACCAAAAACCGGCCTACCGGCAATGACGTCTTGCATATATTTGGAATCCCTTTGAACAATCCTCCTCCTCTCTTCCTGGCCCTTGGAGTCGCCACCCTTTTGCTTGTCAACGAATTTGGAAATGAACTCCCAGCCGGGGACCTCTAACCTCTCGGTATGAGCCTGGATTTTTGGCGCCTTTAGACACAAACCTTCCCCGATAACCAACATTACGCCGCCCCTAACTCTGGTTCTGAAGCTGCCATTTTCATTGACTATATTCCTGACTTCTTTGTAGCCGGCGCATTCCATTCTCTCCGTCTCTTCCCCGTTAATCATCACTGGGCACTCATTGACAATGGTCTCCGTTTCCTCGGGAGGTGGCTTGTATTGCAGATTGGCTCTATATAGTCCAAATTCCTCTTTCACCCTCTCTACTTCAGGGGTTGTGGGTACGTACCTACCAACTCCTATTTCTCTTCGTAGTATATCTCCAATTAGCACACCTAGTGCCTGGGCAGTACCGCCGGCTGCCCGAATAGGTCCACAGAAGTCAATGGAAAGGAACTCAGAACCATCAGCATTGTTCATGATTCTAACATCCCCAATTCCATCTAGAGGGGCAACTAGGACCGCTTCAGTAAGTACGGCAAGCCCCACTCTCAGCCCCGAGTCTATGGCTCTCCGCCTATCCCCGGTTGCCTCATGCATCTCCTTTGTTACTGAAATAGCAATCATGATTGCCGCGGTTTCTCTGTCGTGCTTCCGAAGAAGATCCCTTAACCGACTTTCAATTTTTAACGGCGGCCGACTACGCTTTTCCGGGTCAATGAATAGATACGGGTCCTCGAGTAATTTCTCCGTTCTGCTTGCTAAATCCGATGCCCTCGGGATCTCAACCGACTCTGAGAAGTCCAAACCCTTCTTCTTTGCGACACTAGCAATTGCATAGGCCTGCTCTATCCCCTCATCCAGTATTTCATAGTAAGAAGAACGTTCTGCCTCGAGTCTGGCTATGTCCATTTCTGCGATTTTGGAACTACCAGTCATGCCTCTTCCTCACCACAGTATCACCCACTAGGAAACGACCGTCCAAGAACATTGACCGTCATCTCGTCCAAAAACACCTCTAACTTAGGCAACCTTCATCCCATTTCGTCTGGGCCAGAACGGTTAGGATGACATCAACCACAGTAGAGCAGGCGAGAGAGAGGCTGATTGAGAGGATTAGAGATTTGGCATATCTTTACTCCGAAAAAGAGGATTTCACTCTTGCCAGTGGAAGGAAGAGCAAGCACTTCTTCGACATGAAGCCAGTGATGATGGATCCAGAATGCGCACATCTACTGGGAGTACTTATGCATCATCAAATTGAGTCAATCGGCCGAGTCGATGCGATTGGTGGTCTAGAATTGGGGGCAGTCCCACTCACTGGTATTGCAATTGCAAAGGCTGGCCGAGGCTCCTCTCTCAAGGGATTCATAGTAAGGAAGGAACCGAAGGGAAGAGGTGGTAGGAAGACAGGAAACCCTCCCGGAATAGAGGGTGCAAGCCTTGAAAGTGGCAACAGGATTGTATTATTGGAAGATGTGACCACAACTGGAGGCTCTGCATTGAAGGCTGCTCAGATGCTGATAGATATGGGATGTGATGTTGCATCCTGCATCACCATATTGGATAGGCAAGAGGGAGGTTTACAAGCATTCGAAGAAGCAGGAATCTCCCTCATCCCACTCACACTGAAGTCAGAAATCGCGAGTTGAACAAATGGGTCAGCATGAAATAGATCCTGAGAGCCTACCCTACCACCCCTCTAAGTTGGAGAGAAAGGAGTACATTGGGATAGGGGAGTTCTTCTCTGTTGATATGAGGTCCGGAGTAATTGATGATGTTCAAGAGTTTCCGGAGATGAGAAAGCCTTCTTACAAGATTAGGGTGGATTTCGGACCCGTTGTAGGAAAACTATGGAGTTCTGCACAGATAACCAACTATTCTCGATCACAACTAATTGGAAGATCAGTAGTAGCCGCGATAAATCTAGGAGAAAAGACACTTCCCACAGGATTCGTTTCTCAATTCCTGGTTCTCGGTGCGCTAGAACCAGATGGAACAGTGCGGCTCCTAGAGGTTCCCCAGGGGACTTCCCCAGGGTCAACGGTAGCATAGTTTTGCAACCATACAATATTGAACTTTCAACCGCTGAATGGCAATATGACCTACGTGAGGATGACCACAAGCGCTGGAGAAATCGACATAGAGCTGTATACCGATGAGTGCCCAGATACAACTGGTAATTTCCTAAAATTGGTAGATGACGGATTCTATGACGGATTGCACTTTCATCGCGTAATAAAGGACTTCATGATTCAAGGAGGATGTCCTCATTCCAGCGACCCAAATAACGGGAGGGCAGGTACTGGGGGGCCGGGCTGGAAAATTCCTTGTGAGACTTCAGCTTTAGCAAAGAAGCATGACAAGCCAGGAATTTTCTCAATGGCAAATGCAGGCCCAAACACAGGGGGATCACAATTCTTCCTCACCACGGTAACTACTCCGTGGCTCGACGGTCGACATGCGGTTTTCGGAGAGGTGGCCAAGGGGATGGATGTAGTGAGATCAATTGAATCTACGGAGACGCGTCCGGGAGACAGGCCCAGCTCACCTCAGAAGATAATCAAAGTCGAACGAGTCTGAAACAAACAATAATTAAATTTATTATTAAGTTGTTAACCCACTAAACATGGCAAAGCACCGCGTCGGCGATCGTAGAATAATCACTGTTAGCATTCCAGAGGGATTGGCTAAGAGGTTGGATGCACGAGTTGGTCAGGGTCGTGAGAAAGGAAGATCAGCAACAATCTCCAAGATGATAGAGAACTCACTCTCAGGTGGTAATTCTCACCACATTTCTAACAAATCATCGCTTCCTATCTCTCCCAAGGCTTCCCGTGGGAAGGTTAGGATTGAGGTAGACACTATGGGTGAGATTGAGGTACCAGCAGACAGATATTTTGGTGCCCAAACAGCTAGATCACTGGTAAATTTTGACATCGGACAGGACCAAATGCCACGTTCTGTCATTCGAGCATTTGGGATCCTTAAGCAGGCGGCCGCCGAGACAAACGTATTCCTCGGGTCTCTTGATGATGGTGTTGGAGGACTCATTTCAGAGGCATGTGAAGATGTTATTTCTGGTTCACTCGACGAACATTTCCCTCTCAGGATTTGGCAGACTGGTTCCGGAACACAGACTAACATGAATGCTAACGAAGTAATTGCAAATAGGGCCATAGAATCTTCAGGAGGAAAATTAGGAAGCAAATCTCCAGTTCACCCAAATGATCACGTAAATCAATCTCAGTCGAGTAATGACACATTCCCTACCGCAATGCACATCGCTTCTGCTGAAGATCTCCAACATCGTCTCATTCCATCCGTTCAGAGGCTCAGAAACTCCTTGTCCGAAAAGGCGGACGAATTCGTGGATATTGTGAAGATAGGACGTACTCATCTGATGGATGCAGTCCCACTAACCCTAGGGCAAGAATTTGGAGCATATGTCTCCATGCTGGACGCGGATCTTATCAGAATCCAGACAGCACTGAATGATCTACTAGAACTCGCCATAGGGGGAACTGCAGTAGGCACAGGCCTGAACACCCATCCCGAATTTGCAGATTTGGTCGCCAAGAAGATTGCCGATAAGACCGGCCTACCTTTCATCAGTGCTGACAACAAGTTCGCTCAACTTGCATCACACGATGCAATAGTTGCAACCTCAGGGGCCCTCAACACTCTCTCTACCTCCCTCATGAAAATCGCAAACGATATCCGATGGCTTGGCTCCGGTCCAAGGTGCGGGTTTGGAGAACTAGCTCTTCCAGCAAATGAGCCAGGATCTAGTATCATGCCGGGTAAGGTAAACCCAACTCAATCCGAGGCAATGACAATGGTTTGCTGCCAAGTAATGGGAAATCATGTTGCAATTTCAATAGGGGGCAGTCAGGGTAACTTCGAGTTGAATGTTTTCAAGCCACTGATGATCCACAACCTGTTGCACAGTATTAGACTACTTTCTGACACCTGTGTATCTTTCTCTGACAAGTGCGTAATTGGATTGAAGGCGAACGAAGAGAAAATTTCCGAACACCTGGAGAACTCACTGATGTTAGTTACCGCACTAAACCCCCATATTGGATACGACAATGCCGCCAAGATTGCAAAGCATGCTCACGAAAAAGGACTGACTCTCAGAGAGAGTGCCATCCAGCTAGAGTTGCTTGACGATGTTCAGTTTTCAGATTGGGTTAAACCTAGAGAAATGACAGGCCCGAGCTCGTAGAAAGTGTGGTACAACTACGTCTGAGTTCAGAAGAAAAATGTGGGCCGAATAAGGTGGGAGCAACAGGGGGTTCCGCACATGGGGGAGCTTCCCCCCCTGTTAACTCCGCAGGGTCCGGTTTCACCTGGGCCCGAAGGCCCAGGTTTCCCCGGGTAGACGACTCCGGAACTTCATGCTCTTCCTTCGCCATTTTCCGACTTTTGTGAGATCTCCCTCCCAATCGCCGCATCCGTTTCAGGTACTTCGTCTCCGCTTTTCCCTCCACGTCTCGATACTGGCTCCTCCACGAGTCTCCCCGCTCTTGTTGCCCAGTGTTTCCCTCGGTTTACTTCCCCTTCGTTTCCTCCGGTTTTATCCACTTCGTTTCCCACTTATGTGACCCAGGATTATTCTCTTCCCCCTACGCACATGTATCTCTTCAGCTCCTATCTCGCTCTCCCCTTCGTTTCCTCCGGTTACTCCGATTTATTCGCCGCGACTTTCGCGTCCACAGACGCTCCAGCCTTTCCCCGAGATCCTTTCGTTTCTCGGTTCTACCGCCTCGGTTTCGAGGCTCGGTTTTTGTGGCCCGCGAGTCGCGCCGAAGCGCCCTCACACCACTCCCCCGGAGCGGCAAAGAACACAGGGTAATGGGTGGCTCATAAACATTTCGCTAATATTGCCGCAGTTCACTGGAAATGAGGGTATTTGGGAGTGTTTTTCCACTGCAAATTAACCACCTCGCAGTGCGCGTATTTTCCTTCGCAGCTCCAAACTCCCTTCATCTTCCTCTATTTCTTCCACGGGTCGGGAGAAACGACGCCGAAGCACATCACCCTCCACAACAAAGATGCAACCACCATCGTCCCCAAAGCAAATCATCTCTCCCTCACTGAAACCAGAAACAATCCTGGAATGGTGCGACATCTCCAATTCCACACCGCCTCCTCTTGGATTAATCAGGAAAATTGCAGACTCACTACCCCTCCATGAAGATGCCCAGACACCCCTTCCAGTATCTAACGACGGACCAAATCCGATTACATCGACTATGCCATCAAGATTGACTGACCAAGAACCGAAATATTCGCTAGAAACAATATTTCCAGAATCCAGTCCAGCCACCCACCCATCAAAGTAGTCGATTGCTCGAACCGAAGATCCAACACGAGAAACAGACTTTACCTGATGGTCTACAATCTCTGATACCGTACCGTCGCTATGCCCTAGTACTACAGGCACAAACCCTCCTCCGTTTCCAATTGTCACCGGCGCTAGATCTTCAAAATCTGGGTATTCCAATCCACTCTCGGAAACTATAGCAAATCCAGATTTAGGACGACTGAGGCCCAAAACCAATTTTCCTCCTTGTTCAGATAGTGACCAAGCCCTCCCAATGGTCTCCCATTTGTTCAGAATACTCCCTTCGAAATCGATTTGCCAGACAGCCCCCTCTGAGTAGTCTTGAATCTCAAAGTTGTAGACAGAAGTTGTAACCCAAACAAAACCATCGGCGACCTTAACATAGTCACTCGAACCTTCCAATTTTACGCTCCAGATTACTTCACCAGAAGTCTTTGAGATGGCGTGAATGCTATCGGACTCAGTAAAGAATAACATTTCATCATTGCATTCTGCATCAGAGCAAGGCCCTTCAAAACCAACCCTCCACATCTCAATGCCTGTGGAGATGTCCCAACATGCAACCCCCCCAGATCTTGAGCCTGAGAATAGAAGACTATTCGAGCTACTCAGGAATGAGCATTCGCCATCAACCTCTCTTACATATGAAGAATAACTCTCAAGGCTAGTAACACTCATCGGACATCACTTTCTTTTTTCAAGCACTTATTCCGTACAGCCTCTCAACCTTTGAAGACAAGTATCTCACAAAAGCATCTGGAGACGGAGCCGAACCGGTGGCTTCTTCGATTAGATCCGCTGGCTTTAGCACACTCCCTCTGTTGTGGATATTCTCCCTCATCCAACCTAGAAGGTGCCCGAACTCACCATTCTTGATCTGATCATCATGCTTGGGAAGATCCTTTCTTGCAGACTCAAGTAGTTGTGCAGCGTATAGATTTCCCAATGTATATGTGGGGAAGTAGCCGAAAGCACCCATGGACCAATGAACATCCTGAAGAACCCCAAGAGAGCGATTCGGAGCCTTAATTCCCAAATATTCCTGATACATGGAATCCCAAGCATCTGGCAATTCGTCAACTTCTATTTCACCTGCGATTAATTGTTTTTCAATTTCATATCTAATCATGATGTGTAGGTTGTAGGTAGCCTCATCAGCATCAACTCTAATTAGCCCAGGCTCTACTATATTCACGGCTCGCCACAATTGCTCTGCACCAATGCCCTCCATGTTATCGGGGAAGCATTGCTTCCAAAGTGGCAGGGACCACTCACAAAACTCTCTCGATCTGCCCACTTGGTTTTCCCAAAGGCGACTCTGACTTTCATGGACTCCCAGTCCATTTGCCTTGCCGGCAGGCTGGAAGTCAAAATCTCTAGGGCGCCCCTGTTCGTAGGTCCCATGTCCAGTTTCGTGCATCGATCCGAATAAAGAACCGAATGGCTCATCTTCTCTGTATCTGGTTGTCCATCTGACATCGTCTGGATTTGGGCCGCCACAGAATGGATGGGTCGAAAGATCACGTCTTCCCGCTGAGAAGTCAAAACCAATTGCCTCCGAAACTCTCTGACTCAACTCTTCTTGTGCATTCTGTTCCCACGAATTCTCCTCTATCCAGGTCATATCCGGTCTATTCCCACTATCAACTACTGCCTTGATTAGTGGGGCGACATTGTCTCTGAGTCCAGAGAATAGTGGATCCAACCTTTCTACGGTAAGTCCGCTTTCATACAAATCAAGGAGAGCATCATATCGCAGACTCTCGTAACCATAGAAATCCGCCTTCTTCCGTGCGTGCTCTATCGATAACTCAAGATCATCTCGAAAAATGGAGAAATCATCATTTTCACGAGCTTCGGTCCAAGAAACTAGAGATTTCGACCTATGTTTAGCCATCTCTTCAACAAATTCGGTTGGCAACCTTGTTGCCCTGTCGTAAGTCTCTCTCGCGAGCCTAATATTCGCTTCCTGAACATCACTAAGTTCGTGATTCGACTCGAGACGTTCTAACAATCCTCCAATCTCTGAGTCGGTTAGCCTCTCATGGGCGGTCTTTGACACCCATGCAATCTGCTCTGCTCTCAATAGTGCTGCCTTTGGAGGCATCATCACCTCCTGGTCCCAGCTCAGAAGACTCCCAATCTGCCCAATCAAGTCAATATCCTTCAGCCTCATCAGCAGTTCTTCGTATGCACCCATGCTCCTTCGAAAGAGGCCCAAGACACATATGTTCCGGCTAACATGGGATACCATTCGCAGGGAGTGTTGAAATGACTCGGCCCCATTCAAAGCATGGGGAAGAAGACATGTCCGCGAAACATCTACTCAATGCTCTCAATCAAGCACTTGCATGGGAACTCAGAGCAATAGCATTGTACGCACATTACTCTGCATATGTTTCTGGGATACATAGGCTTCATCTAACTGCCCATTTCAACAATGAGGTTACAGAATCGGTCACTCATGCTGCAACTGTTCGTTCTGCCATTGTAAAACTAGACGGAACGGCAATCACAGAGCGTGATGACACGCCCATCGTCCACACCTCCAACTACAAGGAGATGCTTGCTGAAGCCTATGAAACTGAAAAGAAAGCCGTTGAGACATATCGTAATATCTTACCATTAGTTGAGAAAATTGGCGATACTGAACTTTATGATTCTCTGGAAGTAGTGTACTTCGATGAACAGCGTTCAGTCGAAGAATTAAGGATGATGCTGAAGGACTAGGAAATCTAATTTCACCATCAAAACCAAACTTCCCTCAGTCCCTAACCTTGATGCTCTAATCCTCCACCGTTAATTCCGTGGCACGCAATGATCCTCGTCCCAATGTGCCTGTTTCTGATAGAATAGTCCTCCATCTTTGGGAACAAGACTTCCAAGCCGATCACTATACGGTAACATCCGAAGTAACTCGTTCTGGAATCGCAGAGGCTTGCGCGTTGCACCCTCCCAATGTCTCAAGGGCGATGAGACAACTGATTTCTCACGGGTACATCTCCCAGCACAGTAGATCAGTAAGAGGAGAAACTCGTAGGCAAAAAACATGGCAATTAACAGACGATGGTAGAGAACTAGCGAGAGAGAGAATTTCTGAACTGCGTTCCCTTAATATTCTCATACGTTCGAAGGATGGCAACGTTTTGGAAATCAGGGCCGATGAGGCTGCAAATAAGCTGCACGCTGGACTCAGCCTGCTCCAAATCCTAATGCACGCCCAACACGAAGGAGTCCTGAATTTTGGAGACATCCGATTCGGTGCATTAGTTAGGAAAAACGAGGAAAAACCACTACCGAGCCGACATTCTGTTCTAACTGGGGCTCATTCCACATACCATACGGATCCTCCAAAGACACGCAAAGTGCATGGAAGGAAGGACGAGTTGGGAGAACTGGACAAGTGGTTTAATTCCGAAAAACCACTTTTAGTTATCTCTGGAATAGCCGGTTGTGGAAAGACAACACTAGCATCCCATTGGATTTCAGGGATGATGGCCGACAAACCCAATCTCAATACCATGTACTATCCCTGTCAGCCTTGGGACTCACCATTAGGAATAGCGACAAGCATACTTCATCGAGTTGGGATCACGGACGAATCCGAAGATCCTTACAGTATCTTGGAGACTCTTCCTTACAAGCCTGCAGCAAGATTGGAAATAGATGCGTTCAGGAGGAGGCTAACAGCACATCTGTTGGATGAGAAGAATAGCATAAACGACATCGAAGGTGAAGACCAGTCAGATGAAATTATTGTGGTTCTAGATGATGTTCACAATATCGGAACCAGTGGCGACCACCTCTTCGGAGCTCTTCTTCAGACAGCTGAGAAAACCAGACTAAGGCTACTGATGATTTCTAGAACAAGTCTAGCATTCTATGATAGAAGACACGTACACACGCTCGACAAGGTTTCCGAATTGGCCCTATCAGGTCTCTCACAAGAAGAAATTGAAGCTTGGATAGAAATGATACAAGTCCCAGAAAATGCCATGGCGTCAGATATTCACAGAGTTACTGGAGGGCACCCCCTCGCAGTAGAATTACTGGAAATGTATGGGCAGACTCTGCACGAGGACTGGCTCAGATTTTTGGACGAGGAAATTCTTAATGTCCTTCCAGACGAGCATAGGGAGATACTCTCAGTCCTAGCAACCTCAGAACGACCGGTTCCCTGGGAAAAACTGGCAATGGCCGCAGAAATCGATGGGACTCCTCCAGTGCAACTAATCGAGAGAGGACTAATGCTCGAATTGGAAGAAGGGATGTGGTTGCACGAGGCCCTCAGATCAAGACTACTGAGAGATGTAGGCAAGCCATTCGAAGAGAGACTGAGAAAACTGAACAATTCATTGGACTAGGACATATGCCTGTCTAGCCACGAATCCATACTCTGCTTAGGCATCGCCCCTGTCATCCTATCAATCACCTCGCCGTTCTTGAATAGTATCAATGCTGGAATGCCCCTGATGCCAAATCTTCCCGAAGTGAGGGGGTTGACGTCGGTATTCACCTTTGCAATCGTGATTTCTCTTTCTTCGGCAATCTGAGATAATACTGGGGCAACCATTCTGCATGGCCCACACCACGGCGCCCAGAAATCCGCTAGCACCCATTCATCGCTCTTTGTTGTTACATCAAAGTCCGTGTCACCAGTATCGACAACCTTGCCCATTATTCCACCTAACCCCATGGATAGTTTCCCATCCTATCAACATGTGTGTTATTGGTTAACTCGGATTAGAAGGGATTGAGAACCGACACCCCCTCCCAATCGATGATAAAAGCATGGAAATTTCGCCCAGCATACTAACGGCAGACTTCTGCAGGTTAGGCGAGACCATCGACGAGGCACTCGATGCTGGAATTGGTTGGCTGCACATGGACGTTATGGATGGAAATTGGGTCGTCAATCGGACAATCACCTTTGGACCTGCATTGATCAAGTCTATTCGAGAAAGAGTTGGCCCCGATGTGTTCATCGATTGTCATCTGATGGTAACAAATGCCGAAGAGACATGGGAACAATACGCGAATGCTGGAGTCGATTTGGTGATTGCACACATTGAGGCAGTCGACGACTTTCCAAAACTAATTTCTGAATTGCACGGCTCAGGAGTCCAATCTGGATGTGTTATTAATCCCGACACCCCAATTGACGGGCTTCTCCCATTCCTATCTGAACTTGATTTGGTTCTGGTAATGTCAGTTGTCCCTGGAAAGGGAGGACAATCATTCATTCCCGAAGTAGAGGGGAAGGTAAGAGCGCTCCGCGAGGCTATCGACTCTCAGATTGAAAACGGTGGCAGAGAGACAAAACTCATGATCGACGGTGGGATCAAAGATCACAATGCGGCAATGGTAGCAGAATGGGGCGTTGATATCGCTGTGGTCGGCTCAGGACTAATCAATGAAAAATCAACAATCGCCGAGAACCTAGTTTCCATTACCAACTCTCTGGAAATCTAATTTATATCCGAGGCACTTCTTCAGGAATCCATGGTGTCGGTCGAGTGGATGAGGCAAGAGATTCTCAAGGTCGTTCCCGATGCAATCGTCGAACCTACCGATTTGCATGGGTCCGGCGATCACTTCCATGTGAGAGTGATATCTAAAAGCTATGAGGGCGTTTTGCCACTGCAGAGACAGAAACCAATACTGAATCACTTCAAGGAGTACATTTCCAACAACACCGTCCATGCTCTTGACCTGAAGTGTATGACTCCGGAGCAAGCAGAAGCCTCCACCCAAACTGCTTTCGACCCACACGGTCAAGAGCACGAGTTCTATGGGGTGCATATCCGCAGACCAAGGAAGGAGTGATCGAGATGAGCTTTGATTGGACACCAGAAGAACTGCAACAAATTGTTGACGATAATAAAATTGTGATTTTTATGAAGGGCACACCAGAACAGCCTCAGTGCGGATTCTCCGCAAGAGGTGCCCAAGTCCTCAGTTCTGTAATCGCAGAACTAGGTATGGAGACATTTGCTTGTGTAAATGTCCTACTTGATCCGAGAGCCAGACCCGCTTTGAAGGAGTGGTCAGACTTCCCAACCATTCCTCAGGTATTTATCAACGGAGAACTGATTGGGGGTTCAGACATAGTTCTAGAGATGTATCAGTCTGGAGATCTCCAGAAGATTCTTGCTCCAGAGTGAGGGATTGGATGTCTGAGCCGGCCGATGACCGGCGAATCATGCTAATCGCGCTGTTCGGAGCTATGCTACTCTCTTTCGCACCGTTGTTGTATATTCAATCCAACACCAGCCCCATCACAGGAGCGTTCTTCCGTATGCTATACGCTCTACCAATCCTGATATTCCTCGTCTGGTACTTGAATCAGGACGACCAGAGGGAGAGAAAGCATAGGATGCTTGCCTATTCTGCTGGTTTGCTTCTGGCAATAGACTTCGCTGGATATCACAGTGCAATAGACTACATTGGCAGTGGAATCGCAACTTTGATTGGCAACTCTCAGGTTATTATCGTAACTCTGGCCAGTTGGTGGATGTTCGGTGAAAGGCCGAATCGAATGATACTTCTAGCTCTACCAATGGTAATGCTGGGCCTATTATTAATTTCAGGAATTTGGGACGATGAACCATACGGAGACGATCCAATAAAGGGTGTTGTAGGAGGGATAGTTGCAGCGATATTCTACTCCTCATTCCTCATCCTCTACAGATTCTCAAATAGAATCCGAGCACCGTCAGTAAATCTTCAATTGGATGCTACCGCCGGAGCAGCAACGGGACTTCTCATTGTCGGAATAATTCCCCTTTCCAGACTTGACATTGAACCCATTGACTTCACGTTCACATGGCCTGGACATGGTTGGGTCGTCCTGCTCGCTGCCTCTTGTCAGGTAATTGGTTGGATAGCCATCACACATGCTCTACCCAGGCTTCCAGCCGCCCATACCTCATTCGCCATCCTTCTCCAACCGGTTCTTACAATTCTATGGGGTGTCATCATTCTTTCTGAGAAGCCATCAGTTCAGCAGATTGGAGGTATGTCACTGATATTCGCGGCAATAATTGCCGTAACCGTGTTCGGCACTGCTGAATCCACCAGAGATGCGGCCGAATAGAGCCATCCGGCTGACTCAGTAAGGTGTACAGGAGAGAGATAAATGCGAGGGGATGGGATGCACTCAGCGAGAACCTTTCGTCCTGTACAGTGGGGGCAGAAGGGCGACAATAGTTAATCGTTGTGAGAAAATTGCAGATTTTACTGAATCTTTACTTTTATTGAGAGATTACTCTACAGTGAGAACCTCTGCTCCTCCTTCGGTAATGAAAACAGTATGCTCGAATTGCCCAACATTACCTCCATCGACGTCTCTTAGAGCACTGTAGACCTCAAGGAACCTAATCGATGTCAACTTCTTCACAAGGGCCTTCCATTTCCTCTTCAGTGATTCATCGTCCTCTTCCGGGAACGGCTTGCTCAGAAGTGGGAATGCCCACCTTTCTGCGAATGGAAGAGTGCTATATCGCTCTTCGATATACCTCGCCATGGTTGCACCAAGAGGCTTCAATTTCCCCTTCGATAGCGCTTTTCTGATCCTAACATCCCCTGTTACTCGAAGAATGTTCGACGAATCAGCAGGAGGTACGTTTTCGATCATCCCGGTCTTCCCAGTGGTGTTGAATGGCTCTACAGCATACACTCCGCCGGCCTCTACCTCTCCTTTGTATGCGGGGTTATTCGGACCACATGCATACATCGGTATCGATACCCCGGAGTGTAGGTTCCACCGCTCCATCTTGTGACCACTTAGATTTCTGATTGGCTCAAAACCAGCGTCAACAGATGCTTGTTGTGCAGCCTCTCCAATAACGTGCCATGGGGTGCCTGGGTGCATCTTCTCTATCGCCGCGTCTCTGGCTTCTTTCGCAGCCCTAATTTGCTCGGTGTGATTCCCTCCATTGCCGACCTCAATGGTCATGGCATTGTCACCCAATGCTCCTTTTATGTGAACTCCAACATCGAGCTTGACAAGATCACCATTCTGGAAGACCATCTCTCCCTCAAAACCATCGGGTGGTGTCAATTCGGTATTCGATGTATAGTGGGCAGCCATATCATTAACTGAGATTGTGACTGGGAATGCCGCCTTGCCACCATGCCTTCTGATGAATCTCTCAGCTGAATCTATTACTTCTGACCATTGCTTACCAGCAACAATCTCGCCCTTGATTCCTTCCAGGGTCCTTCTAGCAACGTGGCCCGCGTCTCTCCATTGCTTCAAGTCCTCCTCTTCCACCATGCTAATACTTCCTCGGTTCTGACCTTTCCTTCCCTTACTACCTCTATACTCTGCGACTCAGGCGAATCGCAGACCGTATGCCATGCTATCAAAGTACTGGGCAGACCTCCATCACATCCCCCATCAACCCCAAAAACATCGTGTTCCGAAGTACAAAGGGAATCAGCGGCCGCAATACAATCCAACAGGGGATCTTCACCGGTCTTATTTGCACTCGTGGCCGTCAATGGACCGGTCTTTAGGAGGAGTTCCCTAGCTCTTGGATCAGACACAACACGAACAGCAACGCCCTTGGAACCTAGGCGTATGTCCAACTCGTCTTTTGGTTTGAGGACAATCGTTAGGGAACCCTTCGGAAAATCCTCTAGAATTTCGTATACATCATCCGTGACTTCAACAATCTCACTAGCCTGACTAAGATTGGCTACTCCCAGACTTACAGGCGCGCTCCGAGGCCTTCCCTTGATCTCAAACAAAGCATCTAGAGCACTTACTTCTGGAATGCACCCAAGAGCAGGAAGTGTGGAAGTGGGGTAGACAATGCATTTGCCAGACCTTACCCACTCAATGGCATCTTCCATACTCATGCACCTATCTGATGTGCCTTCTACTTCCTGGAGGCAGAGAAGCGGAATGTGCCACAATTGTCCCCACTCGAAGATCAAGATTTGACTGATGAGTGTGCCTCTGCGAAATCCTAGCCAACTCGTAGATTCCGAAATAGATGTTCAATACTGGTATTAGGTACAGGAGCTTTCCAAATGCTCGATTATCCCATATCTCGCTGGTAACCTCATCCCCGTTGTCCTTCACTACCGCGATTCCAAGCATCTTCTGGCCCAGAGATCTCGAGAAAGCCAAACCTGTTACTCTCCAGTATAGCCAGTGACTGGCAAGCAAAATAGCTGCAAATGCTACAGAATAGTGAAAATCAGAAGATGCCCATAGTCTAACATTCAATGCGTTAGCAACCATTCTCCCTGTTGACAGATTCAGTACTGAGTATACGATTGTGACATCAATGACGAACGCCACAAATCTCCTTGCCCAAGAGGCCAGAATAGCACCATCAGGAACCGACCAATGGTCATTCTCTTGCGACACTATCGCTTTCGCCAGAGTCCCTCCACCATGAATTGAGATTGGAGAGTCATGATCGCCCATTCATGCACCTCATGCAGTACCCAGGAGATGCCATGCCTCAAGTTTGCGACTCCTCACATGCTCGATCCAGTCTCTCCAATTCTCATCATGCCTCAGTGTATCCGGATTTCCAATTACCACGAGACCACGCTTAGATCTAGTTAGTGCCACGTTTAGCCTTCTTCTATCAGAGAGGAAACCGACATTTCCATCAGAGTTTGACCTAACGCAAGAGAATATTATCACATCTTTCTCTCTACCCTGGTATCCGTCAACGGTCCTGACCTCGACGCCCTGCATCGACTCTGGCAGCATATCCCTAATCGCCCTCACTTGTCCCGCGTATGGGGTCACAATCCCTATGTCTGCTAGTTCTAGTCCACCATCGTCCACAAAACCCATCAGAATTTTTACCGCCCATGATGCCTCTGCTGCATTCTCCTTAGATGCCCCATCCGGCGATAGTAACTCATCCCCATCAACTGGAAGGAACGTTAACGGGGCATCCCAATTAGGCCAAAGCATCCCAGGAGGTGACTCCCTTTCGGATCCATTCACCCCATCCTCAAGCATTCCTCCGTAGAACTGAGAATTAGGAAACTCAGAAATGGATGGATGCATCCTATATTGGGTATTGAGCAGTAGAGGCTTGATTCCCATATCCACTAGGCGTTCGAAAAGAGATCGACTCAACCCCCCACCCTCGGCCCTTCGAGAAATGACGGTTGGCGGCAGTTGCCTGTGATCGCCGACCAGTACGACCTGCCTGGATCCTTTCACGATGGGGACTAATGCAGCAGGCTCCGTTGCTTGGGTTGCTTCATCAATCAACACCCGGGAAAACCTTCGACCATCAAGTAACTCATGTCCCGAACCAATACACGTACAGCAAAGAACCTGGGCTCTATCTAGAATGTCATCCCGAATCTGCCTTTCGAGCCTCTTCACTTCCTTCCACCCCCTGCTAAGGTCCCTATGCGCCAGGCCTTTCTCCTTCCCCCCCCTCATGCCCTTAATCCTCCTAGACAGTTTCTCATTCCTCTCAATCTCCTCTACAAGATCCCTATTCAACTCGTGACTCTCCATCCTAGCATCCATAGTGGCGTTTCTCAGGTTCTCTCTGACCTTCACAGGCTGTCCCAGCCTCACCGCCCTGACCCCCCTCTCCAGCAAACCCTCCAGAAGGTTGTCAACTGCCACATTTGAGTCCGCTACTGCAAGAACAGTTCCAGTGTCCAGTATCGCCCAGTTCTCTAGAATCCTAACTGCAGTGTGCGTCTTCCCCGTACCAGGAGGACCTTGAATCAACGTCAGCCTCCTATTTATCGCACTCTCTGCAGCATCTCTCTGAGCCTTATTCATATCACTTGGCAGCGTTGTCCTTTTTTGCTTCACTCCTCCAAGCTCCGGAATTAGAGAAGCAGTCCCAATTGGGTCATGAACTAGACCTAGAATCAGCTCCCTCAGAGGAGCACTCCCATCTTCCTCGAAGATAGAGTTGAGTGCATCCCTCATCCTGTCGAATGCAACTCTGTTTGCTCCTCGATCAATCCTCCATGTCCCCTTGCGCAGACCCTGCGGCGCCTCAGGAAGAACGATCCTAATCGAATCCCTGCTCCTATTGCTAACAATGGCCTCAATGGGCTTCTCAGTCAATGGGCTCCCTCTACTGAGCATCACTATGTCACCCTGTCTGAAACGATGAGAACCAAGGCTCTTCCCGCCTCCTTGCCGTAGCTTAATTATTTGTTGACCAAATAACCAGCCATCGGTCTTGGCAATTAGTCCGAACAGGGCAATCCCATTTGCCTCCAACTTCTTTTCTGACCAATTTCTTAGCCTCTCCTCAGTCATTGCCAACTCATCATCTAACTCCCATCGAATCAAACGAAGGTAAGCCTCGTGATGATCCTGGCTCCTTTTGAAACGACTTGGAACTGTATTATCAGAGCCGACCACGTATGCCCGTGCCACCCTGCCACCTATCACGGTTACTTGATGAGTCCTAGATTCAACAAAACAAACCATTCCCAGTGAGAATTAAACGTTCACCACCGTCGAAAGGAAATGCTGGGGGGACGAGATTGGTATTTGACAGATTTAAGTCATGGAGTAATTCCAACCAAAAGGGAGTCACCTGTCCTTCTTGCCAGCACTCGAATCAAGAGGGGACCAAGGTTTGTACAAGGTGCTACTATCAGATAGATCGGCCTTCTTTCCAGCAGAGTTCAGGACTCGGAGATAACGAGTCCACAGATCTATTGGATCAGCTGATGAGCGAGATTGAAGAGAATCAAGAGGAGAATGATCCAATCCCTCCATCATTTGCCTTTGACGACTTAACCGTAGAAGTTTCACAATATGGAGGAGACGATGACGTTCAATTGGATAGAAAGCCAGATTTTGATCCGTTCGCGACTCCTGCCGAAGAGATTGAAGAGGAGTACGAGCTTACAGCAGATGATATTCCACAATTCGTTCAGAAATTCGAAGTGCCAACAAGCCCCCTCGAAGAGGAAAAGGAATTGGATAATAGAACAATAGAACTAATCCAACCAAATGCCGAGACTCCAAATTTTACTCAACCACTAGATTCCTACGAGATTATTGAGGCCAATGAAATGGGCTCCCCGCCAAGAGAAGTTGAGAGTATAGAAGAGGATGATTTTGATGGAGATGGTCGGGTGGATGAATTCGAGGTGGCCTTCGCAAGGGAGCAGTCACCAATGACAGCTGCAATTCCAATACCCCCAGCCCCGTCAATCCCCATTCCAAGACTTACAGCGATACCGATCCACGAAGAAAATTACCCTGCGGATATCGAAACTCCAGTTCAACTTCCGTCTGCACCTGACTTACTTCTCGAAGGACAGGAATCAAACGAAAACCCGAATCAGACAAAATCATCATTCTGGCCATGGCAGCAACAGGACGAATGGCCCGTTCCGGAAATTATCAAACAACTCCAGGCAGCCTTCAGGGCTGCAAAAGAGCAGAACAAGGCCCAAACCACCGTCCTTCTCGACGAAGTAGGTCCGCATTTGGGCGAAAGGCCTTCCTTGATTTACTCCGTCGGCAAGTTACTTATGTCAATTGGAAGGAATAATGAGGCACAAAGGATGGTTGAATCAGCCTACGAAACCAATCCAGAAGACCCAGACGTCGTTCGAGCAAAGGAGAAACTGACTTCATAACCAATCCTCTATACGCAGGAATGATGCGATGGCCCTCTCCCCCCAATATTATGCATAGGAGGGCAACCTCTTCTATCAGGGTCGATGAAGGCTTGGTGCTTAGGCCAGCATCCAAGTCACACATCACGGAAATAGTCGAGGCTTTCGAGGAAACTTGGCCAGACGTCATTAGAGCAATGCCATGGATAAATCCTGATAATGAAATTAGGCCTCAGATTGAGGATTTTATTGGAGATACCGAGAGAAAGGGACGCACTGGTCTCCTACATCACTGGATCATGATTCGTCCGTGGGATGGGTATGTGATTGGACTAATCGGGTTCGATAGAGTGACCAGATCTGATAGAGCAACCTGGAACTTGGGCTATTGGGTACGCAGTTCCGAGCAGCGGCATGGGTATGCTCGAAGAAGCATCGATGCGGCTTTGGGTTGGTTGGGTCAGGTTGGAGAGCTAATTGTAGAAGTAAAGGTAGACCCAAACAATGCGCCGGGTTCCAAGACCGTGGTTAGAACCGTCAGGAAGTGGAAGGGTGAGAGATACGTATCCGGAGACTCCGCAATTACCGTAGCAGGAGTTAGGACGATTCACGAATGCCATCTCATCGAAGTCGGGCCAAACACATCCCCCGTTTAAGCAGATTAGAACATCGACCCATTCAAAAAACACGCCTTGGCTGGTGATTCTGCCCTGCGAGGCAGTAGTGCAGATATGTCCTCAAACAAACCACGTCAGAACCTTCCCGATATGGACCCAGAAGAGACCGATGAGTGGCTTGAGTCACTGAGGACTCTGACCTCTTCTTCTGGAAGTTCAAGAGCCCGACTACTACTACAGGAATTGCTGTCAGAGGCCACTTCTCTTGGAATCGACGTCTCAACCACAAGGACCCCATATCTGAACTCAATTTCTATAGAGCAACAAAAACCATATCCAGGAAATTTGAGAATAGAGAAAAAGATCCAGAACCACGTTCTTTGGAACGCAGCAGCAATGGTCTCCGATGCAAATAGGAGGATGGATGGGATAGGTGGCCACATTTCCACTTATGCGTCGAGCTCAACATTGTATGAGGTCGGATTCAACCATATCTTCAGAGGCAAGGAACACAATGGGATAGGAGACGCACTTTACATCCAAGGTCACGCCAGTCCGGGAATATACTCTCGAGCCTTCCTAGAGGGGAGGATAACTAGGGAGCAAATCTCAAATTTCAGGCAGGAAGCCTTCAAAGACGGTCTTTCTTCATATCCACACCCTCGTCTAATGCCAGATTTTTGGGAGTATCCAACAGTCTCCATGGGACTTGGCCCACTTGGTGCCGTAATGCAGGCCAGATTCTGGAAGTACCTTCACCAAAGAAATCTAGCTGACACCTCGGAGAGTCGTGTTTTTGCATTTCTGGGAGATGGGGAGATGGATGAACCAGAGGCAATTGCATCAATAGCAGTAGCTGGGAGGGAACAGTTGGATAACCTGGTTGTCGTTGTCAATTGCAACCTTCAGAGACTAGATGGCCCAGTTCGAGGGAATTCCAATATCATTCAAGAATTGGAAGGCCTGTATCGTGGTGCAGGTTGGACAGTGATCAAGGTCATCTGGGGTTCTGGATGGGATAGAGTGTTCCAACTAGACTCAAATGGTGAGTTGTTGAAAAAGATCGAGACCATTACAGACGGAGACTGGCAGCGACTCAGCACTCTACCAATCAGTGAATTTCGAGATGAGTTGTTCTCTGGTAGTGAATCACTCCAAGGATTGGGGAATTCGATATCTGACAAGGAAATAGAGGAATTAACAAGAGGTGGTCACGATCCAACCAAGGTATATTCTGCTTACCAAGCAGCCCTATCGGCGAATGGTCCCGCTGTGATACTTGCACATACCGTAAAGGGGTGGGGAATCGACTCATTCGAGGGAAGAAACTCTACTCACCAAAAGAAGAAGATGACTCTCGATGACCTAGTTGCCTATCGTGATGTACTTGGGCTTGACGTGGATGACTCTAGACTGGAGGAAGATCCATTCGTAGTTCTGGAAGAAGAGTCGGAAGAAATCGAATATTTGTTTGAGCAAAGAAAAAACCTCGGAGGCCCCCTACCATCCAGAAGACCCGAAAAAATCGCCGTAGAGCTACCAGGAGAGGAAGTCTACGCCACATTCGATGTTGGGACTCCAGAGGGGCAAGAGGTCTCCACTACCATGGCTTTCGTTCGACTACTGAGGAACATAATGAAATCTGAGATAGGCGACAAGGTTGTCCCCATCATTCCTGATGAAGGTAGGACCTTCGGCATGGATCCGCTTTTCAGTGAGTTCGAAATCTTTGCTTCAAAGGGCCAGAAGTACACACCAGTGGACCATAAAATGCTACTGAATTACAAGGAATCTGAATCAGGACAGGTACTCCAAGAAGGCATTTCAGAGGCTGGCGCAATCGCCTCATGGATTTCTAGCGCCACTTCTTATTCTCATGCCAACTCTCCAACAATGCCCTTCTACACATTCTACTCAATGTTTGGTTTCCAGAGAGTAGGAGACCAAATCTGGAGTGCTGCCGATGCTAGAGCTCGCGGCTTCCTAATGGGCGCAACAGCAGGTCGGACAACTCTCAATGGTGAAGGGTTGCAGCACCAAGACGGACACAGCCTCCTGATGGCATCTGCAGTTCCCCACTGCCGAGCATGGGATCCTGCCTATGCATATGAACTCGCGGCAATAATTAGACACGGAATAAGTGAAATGTGGGGTGAGAATATGGATGTGTTCCATTACATTATGCTATACAACGAGAACCAACAGCAGTTACCCAAGCCAGCCGGTTCGGATGACGGTATAATTAGAGGCGCATATCTAGTTGATGAGATTGAGGGCAGTGGCCCCAAGGTCAGATTGCTAGGCTCCGGACCAATTTTGAATATTGTCAGAGAGGCCGCCTCGAACCTGTCTAGTGATCATGGAGTGGGTTCCGAAGTATGGTCGGTAACGTCCTACGGGGAACTCCGAAGAATTGGCATGCAACATGAGAGGGAGAAGAGGTTAGATCCAGGTAAACAATCGAAACCTTACGTTTCCGAATGCTTTGGAGATGCAACCCCTACGATCGCCACTTCAGATTTCATCTCCTCCGTTCCTGAAATGATCCAGAAATGGGTCGGAGGGCGGTTCGTGGTTCTAGGTACCGATGGATTTGGGCGCTCAGATTCCAGAGAAGCCCTACGGACCTTCTTCGAAATAGACACAAATAGCATTGTAATTGCCGCACTTTCTGCATTAGAACAGGATGGTGCATTGCCCTCCGGAACCGTAGAGAAAGAAATGAAGACAAAAGGGGTCTCATCTCGAAGAATCGACAAAACCGAGTGATCCCATGGGGCGACTGAGGAAATTTGTAGGATTTATTTCCAGGTGGTTGCCATGGGTTGCGACTGGGGCGGCCGCTGCGTATCGCCGCCTTCCCGACAAATCACAGAATGAGATTAAGGAAGTTGCAAAGGAACCTGGTAAGTGGGGTGAATCTATTGAGAAGGCATGGGATACATCGAAAATTGGTGCTGAACACTTCAAGCGAACCTCAGCAACACTATCGAGTATTCTAATTGGAAGAAGGGTTAGCCGGAAGGAGAGAATTCAGGCTAGAGACGATTTAGCTGCACTGAGTTTGGTCGTTCCGCCCCTCAGAGTTTTCATGATCCCAGGAAGTCAAGTCCTCCTTGGAATTATGGCAAGAGTGACCCCATGGAGGTTAGTTCCAGATGATTGGGTCCCAATCAATGCATTGAAGAAGGTTAGAGATGAAGAAACAAAATCTCTAGATGAAGAAAGCAATCTAGTTAGGAGACTTCTGAGAAGGTAGACTAGTCAACCATTGTGATATTCGAAAGGAAGTAGTTGTACTTCAGTGCATCATCCAGGCTTATCCAATCTGGGACCTCGCCTTTGAAGTCATCATACCTATGTCCGGGAATCAGCCTCCATTCAGGAGGAAGATCTTGGAGGATTTCTTTGGCCCTTATGAGGCTCCTCTGCTGGGCTCCTGGGTCCCCTCCAGGAAGATCAACCCTCCCCGCACTTCTTACGAATAGCAAGTCACCGGCATGGTAGACTCCATGACCATGGAATGTAACATGCCCGGGAGCATGCCCAGGGGAATGAGTTACAGTAAGGCGAATTGACCCTGCGACCCAATCAATACTTTCTCCAGGGGCACTCCTCCAAGTATCGGTGAAGTCTACATTTCTGAACACAATATGGCCCAGTAAGTTTGGAACTCTGGCATCCTCATGGCCCCAGACTTCCATATTGGGAAATCTCTTGATCATACCAGGATAACCCGCCGCGTGATCTCTATGGGTGTGCGTGTAGAGTAGGTGAGTTGGTTCCAGTCCCTCTTGCTCTAGTTTCGCAATCCATTTCTTTGCATCGTATGGATCGATGATTGCAACAACCCCGTTTGCCCTGTCTACAAAGGCCGTATTCATATTCATCAGTGACCCCATCTGGGTGACCCACACTTCAACCCCGTCTTCCCAAATTGCAGAATGGAACTCCCCGTCTGACAGCATATCTTCTCCGAGTCGGGCATCAATCAAAGTCGTAATGCATATACAAGCAGTACTCAGCGCCGTGTTTGAGTAAATGGCATACGACCCACAGGAGCTAGAATCGCGTTGGCAGAAGGCATGGTCCGATGCAGGGGTATTTCAGACTGAAATAGACGAGTCAAAGCCGAAATTCTACTGCCTCGAGATGTTCCCATACCCCTCTGGCCACATGCATATGGGGCACGTTAGAAACTACTCAATCGGAGATGCAATGGCTCGCTTTCACAGATTAATGGGGAAGAATGTACTCTATCCAATGGGCTACGACTCGTTTGGAATGCCCGCTGAGAACGCTGCCAAGAAGGCGGGCGGCCATCCAAATGAAGTCACCCACAGCAATATCTCAAGCATACGTTCCGATCAGGAGAGGATGGGATACTCGTACGATTGGCGACGTTTCCTAGCTACTTCCGATGTCGACTACTATCGCTGGAACCAGGAGATGTTTCTCACTCTAAACGAAAAGGGACTAGTTGAAAGAAGAATGGCACCAGTAAATTGGTGCGTGGACTGCGACACTGTTCTGGCAAACGAGCAGGTCAAGAATAACAGATGCTGGAGGTGTGGCTTGGAAGTAGTTCAGAGAGAAATGGCCCAGTGGTTCGTAAGAATGACGGAATACTCGGATGAGTTACTCGATGAACTGGACAACATCACATTCCCAGAGAATGTCAAGGCGATGCAGAGAAACTGGATTGGCCGTTCACATGGGGCGCACATTGACTTCGCAATCGATGGTTCCGACTCACTCATAGGAGTCTTTACCACTAGGCCCGATACAATTTTTGGCGCTACCTTCGTTACACTATCGCCTGAGCATCCGCTTTGCGAGGAGTTGTGTCTGGGAACTGAATGGGAACAGGGATGGAGAGACCTTAGGGAAGAATGTGCCAGGATGTCGGAATTTGAGAGAATCAACATGCTGAAGGAAAAGAAGGGAGTTTTCCTGGGTAGGAATGCAATAAACCCAATTAATGATGAAAAGATCCCAATTTATGCTGGGAACTTCGTAGTATCCTCGTATGGTACTGGGGCGGTAATGGCCGTCCCCGGACATGATCAGAGAGACTTCGATTTTGCCAAAAGATATAATCTGGAGATCAGGCAAGTACTTCTAGAAAAAGAAGATTCAGCACCTAGTCAGGAACTTACCCATGCCTTTGAGGGGTATGGACAAATGGTCAACTCATCAGTTCAGGGGTTCGACGGACTTTCTGGAGAAAATGCGAAGGATGCCGTAATATCTGCTCTTGAGGAGAAGAAATCCGGCCATGGTACTGTGGAGTATCGACTAAAGGATTGGCTTCTGAGTAGACAGAGGTTCTGGGGGACCCCAATTCCGATGATTCATTGCGACTCCTGCGGGGTCGTTCCAGTCCCCAGGGAAGACCTCCCAGTAGAACTCCCACTAGACGTTGTCTTTACCGAGGAACAGAGTGGCAACCCACTGGAATCGCATGACTCTTTTGTTCTGACAAAATGTCCTTCCTGTGGAAAGGATGCAAAAAGAGAGACGGACACAATGGATACCTTCTATGATTCTTCATGGTATTTCATGAGGTTTTGTGATGCAAACAACGAGACTTCTCCATTCGATCGTGAAGCAGTGGACTACTGGATGGGCGATGGAGTAGATCTCTACATTGGGGGTATCGAGCATGCAGTCATGCACCTTCTATATGCTCGATTTTTTACAAAATTCACAAGAGATGCCGGGATGAATGAAGTTGGAGAACCCTTCGGTAGGCTAGTATGCCAGGGAATGCTCAACGCACCAGCACCTTACTGCGTTGATTGCAACACGGAGTATCATGTTGACAACTTTGATCTGGATTGCCCCTCTTGTGGAAAGAAACTTTCCACTCGTTCAGCAAAGATGAGCAAGTCACTAGGTAACACAGTCAGCCCAGAGGAGATGGTTTCCAGATTCGGAGCCGATACAGTCAGACTATTCATTCTGTTTGGAGCAAATCCAGAGGCAGGAATGGATTGGTCAGACAGCGCACTTGAAGCAAACCATCGTCAGATGTTCTCTCTAATTGATGCAGTTGATGCAGCTCTAGAATTATCAGATTCCCCTTCAGATATTGATGATTGGCTAATGGCCAGGATGAGAGCTAATCAGAAGAAGTGGGTTGAGGCGATGTCTGAAGTTAGCCTTCGTGAGGGAGTCATGATTAGTCACTTCGAGATGCTATCTGATTGGAATTGGTATCTCCGTAGAGGAGGGCGTGATCGAGTCACTGCAATGAGGTTTCTTCAAGAATGGATTCCCATGATTGCTCCAGCGACCCCTCATATTGCTGAGGAATTCTGGAAGAAAATAGGTCACGAGGAAATCATCGCGAAGTTCGTCATGCCCATTCTTGACGCAAATCCGAGCGATGTCCGAGTACTGGCACTTGAGAATTACATCAAAGCAATTCTCTCGAGTGGCAGAAATCTCAGAACCCTTGCCGAAAGGCACTCTGAGGCTGAAATCACTAAGGTGGTTATTCAGATTTCCCCAGAATGGAAAAGAGATCTAGCATCAGAGGCAATCAGTCTCCACCAAAGAGGGTTTGACTTCAAAGAAAAGGGGCAGTCTCACGTAAAGTCTCTAGAGGCATTCAAGGACGAATCAACGAGAGGGGAAGTCTTCCAGGCTTGGAATTCCATCACCATCGGGGGAAAGAAGACTAGAGGAAGAATTCATACTTGGTTAGAGGGGGAGAGGGAACTAATTTCTGCTCGTGTTAACGAGGTCGAAGTAATCAAGGACAACTCGGATTTCATTGCAACTTCCTTGGACGTTGATACAGTCGAGGTATTTATTGCCGGAGAAGCCGAAGATGTCGGAGGAAAGGCCAGTATTTCATTCCCCTTAGAACCAGGAATAGCGTTTGTCTAGGTGAAGTATGCCTTCGAGAAAATCTGATATCGTCCTTTTCGACGATCAATGCAACAAATGCAATAGATGGGCTGAATTTATCAGAAGGAGAAATACTGATTCTAGCATTGCCCTTATCGGGCAGAATAGTCCCGATGGATTAGAAATATTGGCAACTATCCCAAAGCGACTTCAAGGCCTCGACTCGATTTTCCTAATCTCTGGGGAGAGGTGGTTTTCCAAGAGCGCGGCAATCTGGAGAGTGTGTCGAAAACTCAGATTTCCATGGCCTCTGGCTACGGGGATAGCACTGATTCCATGGCCAATTCGAGACTTCTTCTATGACGTCTATGCTCGAATGAGGAAGTAGCCTTTCACTCGGTGGGTTCATGGGGCTCCTACATCTGGCATGAACATTGAGTGGAGAAGAGAGTGCCAAGCGACGCCGCGGGCGTCGAAGGCGTCGCCGACATCCTAGGAAGGAAAACAACCCTCCGAAGGAAAACGGTAGAGGCGCCAAATCGGAGGAGATTGAAAGGGCCCTCGCGAGGTTTACCGCTAGTCCACGACCGATGGGAATACCAGAAGAAATCAATCCACCACCAGAGAAAGTGAAAATCAAGTGGAAAACCAAAGCTGTCACCAAGGAAGTTCAAAACCGGGCAGGCAAGATTGCCTGCATACCGGGTGAGTTTGGTTTCCTCCCCGAAGAAAGGGTCCAGGAAATCGCAGCAAAACTTGATGGAATGCCAATAACCTTGGAACAGGCCCTTTCTCTGAGGGCAGCACTAAATCAGGAAAAGAGCGTATATTCTCACTCGAAACTAATGCGTAGGTCAAACGAACTCAGCAGAAGGTACGACTCCGGAGAAAGCGTAATCGCTCTTTCTAAGAGGTTCGATGCGCCACCAGTGAATACTTTCAGAGCCATACTCACGGGTCGAGGATGGACAAAGACCAGAATAAAGGACACGCTAAACAAGAACCCATCTAAACTAAACAAAAGAGACAGAGAGCAGTTCGAACTAGCCGAGTCAGTGGACCGGGTAAGCTCAGTGAACCAAACCGAGACCCAGACTGCTGCAGAAGTATTCGAGGAAATACTCTGCAGTTATTTCGAATCAGTAGGTGTCAGATTTCGGCGTCAGGAAGAACTTCTAAGGGAGCAGACCAAGCAAGAAGGAAGAGCAATCATAACTCCTGACCTTCTACTCCTTGATGACGTAAGAATCAATGGAGTTCCTTGTGCATGGATTGATGCAAAGCACTTCTTCGGCGCAGATCTAAAGTTCCCGAAGAAGAAGACTCAGAAGCAGGTAGATAGGTATGTTGCAGAATACGGACAGGGAGCCCTTGTCTATCGTCACGGATTCTGTGATGGTCTCAGACTCAGAGGGGCAATAAAGCTAGACTCAAGCCCTCTTGACTTGAAACCACTTGAGGACTTCCATGAGAATTCCAAGTCTTGAGAGTCTATCTCAGAGATCCGATCCGACTTGAGAAAGTCAAGAATTCGCTTCCTTCAAAAAATGAAGATAATTCACTTATCCATCTACCTTCATCTAGGGAGTCATTTGGTACAATTACGACACTCTCACCCAACATGCAAAGCATAGCTGACAATCTCTCTGAAAAACTAGATTCCCGAATCGCCTCATTAGCTGCAACGATGATTTCCGTTCTGGAAGCATCAAACTCTAAACCACTATCACTTGCAAAAATGAGTGACTGTTCAATAAGATCAGACCATCTTCGTGAGTCCCAATCGCCAACTCCAATAATTTCCATTGCGGATGCTCCAGCATCGCTAATCTTATTCCTCCAATCTGGATTATCGATATACTTCGAAGTATGTTTCCCGGTCCTCTTCTTCCAGACTAGAAGAACCGGCATTTCCGTAGTCCAGCCTTCAGAAATCCCCGGACCCCTATCTAGAAGTTTTCCAGAAAAAGGAGAGCCAGCAGAAATCCTTCTTTCGACGCCGCCCGATGAAAGAGCAGTTGTATCGCCAAGTCCACTGGACCTCTTCCTCTCAACGATATGGGCTATCAAGAAAGACCTTCTGAGACATTCTTCGTTTGGAATTCCTATTGCCCTCTGAAAAGAAATCGCAGATGCAATAGCACCAGAAGCAGACATCCCAAATCCCTGTGATGCAGGTAAGGACATTCTGATGTTTAATTCCCAATCAAATAACCCAATTTCAGGAATTTCTCCTACCAACTCCTCTAGCACATCTTCATACATTTCGGAGTCATATTCGCCATCTTGAAATCTGACAATCAGTTTTCCTTTCCCATCTTCTCCCTTCGCTATCGCTTCTACTCCATCAGTCAAGCAAATACCAGCTCCTCTGCTACCTTGTGAAACAGTATCGTTCAGAACATCCTCAATCGTGAATAATAGCGTAATATGTCCGCCGCAATGTCCTCTACCGAGTGCAGTAGGCATAGTCACTCATCCCGTGAATGGGTAATGAAATATTGCGATTCAAAGTGCTGTTGAGATATCCTGCTCAAGAGATCCAAACCTTCCTGCTAACTCTTCAACTGCCTTCATGAATGCAACTTTGGGCTTCATTGAGCCATCGGTTTCGAATTCCAAGATGAACTCACCGGATACTTCCTCGAGAGTTATTGCATCATCGAATTCCCTGGACGCCTCAGTTCCTTCCCCAACGTGGTTCAACTCATCAGTCAGGATTGCAACCTTTTCGATGTCCTTCAACTTCCCATCTTTATCGAAGTCCTTGGCTGTAATTTGCAAGTCCATGTCCCACAGAATCTTTGATTTCTTCTTGTTATTCAGGACCCCTATTCTTCGAGGGTGGAATGAGACTCCACAGACGGGAGACCACTTTGTGTGTTCCTTGCCACGCCCCATTATCGCAGTAGCGTAGAACTCTATCATCTGCCCCTTTAGGAGCTTGGTAATTGGGATGCTCTTGTACTCGTCTGGAATCTCCAGCGAACCCTCGCCGAGGTACTTCATATCCCCAGCAGTCACCCATCGGCCATCTTCAGAACCAAATACAACACAGGTGTAAATCATCTGGCATTCAACGCAACCCCTTTCTTCCTCCACAACGTCTTTGCAATTGGGGCATTCATCTTGGAAGTGGAACTTGTCATGTACCGTCGGAATAGGAATCATTGCAAGCCTCTGGGCAATCATCTCATCCGGAAGAGGACCTGTTGTCTCCCAGATCTCATCATCCTGCTCCTTTGTACCGAGTTGGAATGTGACGCTGTCTATTGCCATCTTGGGTGTGTCAGAGATCAGGGATCTCCTAAGGGCATTGGCAAAACTTCTGTCGGTTTCCGAGAGAAGAATCTGTATCTTCTCTTCTGCTTCATTTAGTATCTCGATTTTTACCATATTTTCACCTCAATTCAAACTCTTCTGCCCCTTCGTCCACCCTTGCTCTTGGTGCCATCAGTTGGCATTGGAGTTACATCTTCGATTCTTGTAATTCTAACTCCCGCACGTGTTAACGCTCTAATGGCGGCCGTCGCTCCGGGGGCGCTGTTTGATCTGTTGCCCCCGGCACCTCGATACTTCACGATGACTTGATCGAAATCTTTCTCGGTAAGCATCTCAGCGATCTTCTCAGCGGCTCTGGTAGCTGCAAATTGACCACCAGAGTCACTGCCGCCCTTTGTCACCATACCTCCTGAGACCTTGCAAACAGTCTCAGCGCCGGTTAGGTCTGTAGCGGTGATAAGCACGTTGTTGAAAGTGCTGTAAATATGAAGAATCGCCTTGTGCCCCATCACTTCTCCTCCTCTATATTCGAATCATCTTCATCTCCAGACTCTTCATCTCCTTCCTCTTGGAATCTCATTGTCTCCAAGTCCTTCCTGAATGGGTGCTCTGGATCAGCAAAAGGTGAGTTCTGGCTATATTGCAACGAATCCTCCTCTTCCTTGAGGACATGGTACCCAGGCACAGTCATACGTTGCTCACCAATACAAATGTGCCCGTGAACAATTAGGTTTCTTGCAGCTCTCATAGATGGTGCGAGTCCCTTGTAGTAAACTACTGATTGGAGCCTCCTGGAAAGCATGTGCTCAACATTTATTTCGAGCACATCTCCTACGTCAGCCCCTGTTTGTAAAAGCCCCCTCCTAGTTAGAGAGTCTAGAAGCTGCTCCTTCTCCTTTGCATAGTGTCCTTCTGAGGAATCAACCTTGCCGATAAGCTTCATCGCTTGATTTCGGTGTCTCCTGAGGGAAGATTTCTCCCTCCAGATCTCTCTCATTCCTCCTACCTTCTTCAATCCAAATCTTTCTTTGAGATCGTGTTCCTCGTCAATCCTTGCTTGTTTCCAAGGATGAGTTGGAGTTTGTGTTTTAGGCCTGGAGAATTTTGGCTCGCCCATTTTGCATCACCTACTTCTTCCTCTGGACACCTAGTGCAGAGCCCCTTCGTCCATTTGATCTGAGCCTCTGACCTCTGACCTTGTGCCCGCTCCTGTGTCTCATCCCGCGCCATGTCTTGATCTCAGCCAGTCTCGCTACATCGTCATCCTTGGTCATGCTCACTTCATTGGCTATGATATGAGCATCTTCATTCGATTCCAAATCCCTCTGCCGATTAACCATCCACCAAGGAACATTGGTCGCGTAATCGTCTATTGCCTTCCTGAGTTGATCTTGCTCGTCGGTGGAAAGGTGCCCACCGAGTCTTGTGCCATCTATTCCAGAAAGCCTGCAAATCATCATTGAAGTCCTAATTCCAACTCCCTTGACTGACGTTAGGCCATAGGTAATAGGCTTCAATCCGTCAATGTCGGTATCAGCAATTCTGACAATGTAAGAGAAGTCATCTCCAAGTTCTGCTTCATTCACTTTCGGCATTACGGTTCCCCCGTGTTCACCTTTCGGTGGCCTTTTGGGCATCCTCGCGAACTACAGTCCCTATTTGAACCGATTGGACATATTCATTTTCGCGAAAGAGTCACCTTACTCTTTGCAAACAACATACAGCTTCTGAGTTCCAGTTGGCCTTTGAACATCCAGATCCACCATGAAACCCCTGACTCCCTGGGTCCCTTTCAACTCCCTAGTTATCCTTCTCTGAAGCGTAGGATGGATTTCTGGATCCAGGCTGCATCTTAGGGTTATGTTGGATATTCCCTTCTTCGCAACAGACGATGCCACTTGATCTAAGGTGTGCAATTCTGGAGCAGAGAGTCTGTGTTGTACTATTTCCCCTGTCGCAACCACAAAACCTCTGACCTCTTCATCTTCAGGTAACTCATCCGTATGTATCAGCATCGGCCTCCTCCCCTCAATTCGGACCCACGAAGAACCAGACCCTCCACCTACTGCCTTATCGTGCCACGAGTTCTGGAGACCGCTCTCAATTAGTACAGGATCTACTATGGTTAGGTATGCTCCCCTTGGTATTTCCAGCACGCTGTTGAAAGAGGACTCAACAGCACCCGCACTCTCCCCTTCGATACTTGCAATGATATTCTTCCTTCCTACTCTGATACATCTGTTTGAAGCGCTTGAAGAAAGCGAACCGATCCAAACTGAGAGCCTGTCAACCCTCCCCCCTCCCCTGCTGAGCCACTCCCATGTCCAGGAAGAACCTGGAAATACCGTCTCAAGAATGCCGTCAACCATGGCTCTTTGAACGGTGTCTAGTCTCGGAGACAAATCCAGCAGAATAGCTGGACCATTGGGACCCGTCTGCAAATGGCTACTCCATGCTTTTAGCACTGTCTTGATGTCCGGCTCCATTTCCTCAAGACTATGGTTTTGAGCATCTCTTGGCCTCGCTGGGTCAAGGTGCAGCATGGCTATTGGTGGATGAGCACGCGTGCCAGCATCTCTCAAGCTGGCCCAGTAAGAAGAGATAGCAGAATCAGCAGATCTTCCATCTCCCACTAGTACCCTATCCAGCGAGCGTTGAACCTCACCTTCGGAGTTTAGTTGCATATTTGCAGCGCAGAGTTTGGCAACTCCCTCGTCCAATTCAATACCTAGAGCAGGCCTTTTCAGAATTTTCGAAAAGGCGATTAGCTGGACTCCAGAGCCAGCCGCTGCGTCTAGAATTACGCCAGCAGGAAGTGATAGCGGGTCAATCTGACTGGCCCTGATACTTGCAACAGACCATGGAGTCGACAGTCTCCTCATCCCCTCGCTCATGAAGAATGCAGGCTCTCCTTTCCTCGAGGACTCTGGTTTCACCTTCCTTTTTGCGTAGGTCACACCTCTCTTTGAAGGAACAACCGGCACATGCTCCTCTCCATCCATGGCCATTCCCGTTGGAACTTAGTCAAGTCACTTTCGCGACAATTAACCCATGACTGGCGCTCTCTCCAGCTTCAATTCAAATCTGAGCCAAGTCTCCTCTAACTCGTGACCCTCACTATTGCCATACGCAATGGACGGAGGTAGAAGGGTGACGTGGGAGGTACCAGTATCTGTAATAGGAAAAGCCACTCCTCTGTCGCTGTCAATATCAAGTCCAATTGCCGACCAACCAAAACCTTCGATTGAGAACCATGGATCACCGGCATTCTCAATCCAAGTGCCGTCATCCAACTGTTCACCTGAATCGGCATCCCAAACCGTGTAATGAACCTCTACCGAATCACCATCTTGAATGTGTAAATCCCTAATCTCAGAACCTTGGAATATGGAAATATCCATCCGAACTTGTGCCTGTAGTACTGAGATGTGGGTGGCCGTGACGCTAATCTCCCTCTCGATTATTGACTCAATAAGATTGATTTCCATTATGGTGCTTTCATTCGAACCCAATTCATTGATGATTAGATATGGTTGACTATTCGCTGCGAAGATCACACCGCCGCCGCTGATTTCCAGAACTAGATTGAGACTCTGGTTTCCTCTATTGTGGACCACTATGCTTGCCGCATCCCCCTCGCCCTGATGCTGCCAATCACACCGCACCTCTCCCGGTAAGAGAAACACCACGTCTTGGTCCGCAAGCGAATCCGGCCACTCCCAGTCATCTTCACGGGGCGAGCACGTATCAAAGAGCAAACTCACCTCCCACGCCCAACGACCATCTTCCTTGAGAATTTCAACATCAGTAGTCCCGAAGGAGGCTTCGAGCTCATCTAGGAACGACATCGCTGAAAGGCCAACCCATATTGACGAAAATAACAGCGCTATACCAGTAACAACGGATAGTACTATCGCTGCTCTTGGTACTGCCATCTTGTTCAACCCCAATGGTATAGGGGGGTGCTCAACCTCATCAGGGGTGTCGGAAATCCAAGACCTCGTCACGAATCCCTAGAATTGCCCACCTGTCATCAACGTTGGCACTTCGTGACTAGCCTCTTCGTAGTTCATCTTGATTTGATAATCCAAGCCAAGCTATGATTCCCAATTCCAATGCTAAAGCAGACATTCCAAGCAATAATTCGTATTGTCCAAACTCATTGAAAGCGAAAATAAACGAGCATAGAATTGCAGCAATCAAATCTGCAAGTCCCCACACCCTTAGCGACTTCCTCAGTTGCAGAATCCCGACAACCCATATTGTAGTAGACATCAGAATCAGCAGTAGCGGTATTTCTAAACTGCCCACCATTCCCAGCATTATTGCCCCCGTGAGTATGAAAAGATGGCCATCTAAGGCAAGAGTAACTGTCCACTTGCCTAGATTTAGAGGCACGGTAATCGCACACGCAACCATCACTGCAATACCAAGAAACAGCACTGTCCATTCTAGGTAGTCAGATGATGCCAACACACCATCATTCCAATGCATTAGTGAAAAACACGACAATACTCCGACAGGCAGGGCAATCCCCAATCCAGAAGGTTGTGAAGTTCTAATGCTGCGAAATAATGCACTGGATGCAGCAAGCAACCCAGCCGGCCCGAAAGACAACATCATAATCGCTAAACTACGAGAACCAATTCCCAAACCACTAACATTCAGTTCCCTACCTAGATGAACATTCTTCTCATCTACCCAGAATCCAACTATCACACAAAGAATTAGGATAGATTCGAGAACAATCCACGGAACAGTCCAATCCAACATCCCATGAGAAAAAGGATCTACCATCATAGGAGTTGGCAGAGCCCCCCCTAGGGCTATTGCAACTAAGCGAGCTAACAAAAATGGAAGAACAAACCAGTCAATTGCTATGGGTATCCTGTCTAGGAGATTCTTCTGATGCAATAATGATACCATCAGTAAGACTAACACCAGAACACTAACAACGCCCATATCTAGCAATTCGTAGGGACTGCTTCCTGGGGGGAAAACGTGTCCAGAAACGAGAATAATACAGAATCCCGATATAGTCATGGCAATGGGCATTTCCATACCTAAGAAATGAGGCAACTCGAGTTCCAGGCCCCTTGTCCGATTCCTAATCAAGAAAACTATACTGCAGCAGAAAATACCTGAGGTAATTAGAATCAGAGGCTCAGGTCTAATCGAAGAAATTAGGGCAACTCCTCCCAATACAATCCCCAGTATGACTAGTCCAACAATTGGAGTGTGGGTAATCTCAGAGGCTAGTAGTTCTGCGACGTCGTCGGTTTCAGAAAGCTCTCTCCTTTTTCTTCGAAGATCTTCCATTTCGGCAACTTTTGGATTATACGATGACAATGAACCGCTGCGAGAAATCGAATCTTCGCGTACCAAACTTACAATAGAATCCCTCTTTGCAATAGTCCTCAACTCGGATCTAACCTCACCTCTCGAAATAAGCCATACTGATGTCGCTGCAAACACAGTCCCTGAACCCGCCTGAAGAAGGAAATTGCCCGATTCTATAGATAGGATATTTGTAATGATGATAAGTATCAATGCCGATGAAGCCGGCTTCAGAATCCCCTCCATTTCCTGAGATCTAGGCAGGAAAACCACTAGCATTACCACGCTGCTCAATAATGAGAGCAACTCTACTTCCGGGAAAGATCCAAAGACCGATCCGAGATTTAGCTGTATGAACCAATCCGGAATAGCCAACTCCTGACTTGAAACTCTTCCAGAGATGAAGACCAGCATCGGAACCGACATCATCCCCATCCCCAGTGTAAAGACCTCATCTTCTCCAAAATGCATAATCAAAGCTAGTGAGACGCACATTAGAACGATCATCGCCTCATCGAGACCATGTATCCACTGGATGATCACAAAGGTCAATGCTAATGCCCATACAATCCCATTCCCATTCCCCTCCCTAAGACCTAGGATGAAACTTGAAACATGCAATCCAGATAGAAGAGCTAGCAAAGCCACAAGAGAAACTGCTGTGAAGCCGCCAAAATGTGCTAGAAGTAGGATTGTAAGCATCGGCAACCAGAGTCCGATGCTCCAGAGATTGAGCACCCCTGAATCCTTAATCGTAGCCGAAATCTCAGTTATCCCCAGGAAACCAGATGCTAGATTAACCCCAGACTTACCCATTCTTGAGTTGACAATGAACAGAAGAATGGATGCCAAAATAAGGTAAATTGCCAGAGGAGTTGTTCCGATTTGGACTCCTCCATCGAAGTCTGAGATATCGTTAGCTAGCATAACTGTTCGAACGACCTCTTCAACCAATTTCTCAGCAAGTATCCACGACCAAGGGAGAAGCACAGTCACACCAGATAGTGAGGGCGAACTCCTCTTGATAGCCAATATAGCAGTTCCAATGTGAAGTAAAGAGAGAACTCCCAATAGTATGATCCCCCCATCCCCCTCATCTTCGGCCCCCGTCGGTACAAGAAGGACCAAAACCGCCAAAATTGCAATCGAACCAATCCAGAGAACCCTATCTGTAACACTATTTTGATCTCTTAGAATCATGGCTACTGTGACGGAGGAACCAACTAAAGTGAAGACTTCGTACGCGGAAATCCCTAGAATTTCCTTTACAGAACTATCATTTAGCAATATTATCGTTAGAGCCGATGCGGAAATAATTAGTGGGGAATATATCCGTCTAGCTTCCACGCCCCTTACTATGAGATAAGACCCTCCAAAGGCACCACCAAGGAATGTGACCATTCCCAACGCATATCCTAAATCGTCCCTATTGGAGGCTACAGCCAACAGCGCACCAATCATCCCCAGAGAAATGGAGACCCCCCATAGCCCGGGCTTCCCCAAGCCCAAGGTTTCGAAACCCTTCGAGAACCAGTTCTCTTCCTTGGCGAATTTCGTTGCCATGTATGCATTCATCGCTGTCACGCACATTAACAGAAGGAAAAGCAACAGAGGGCGTTCAATAGGAAGGACGTCAAGAGGCCCTAGAGAAAAACGAGAAGTTACTGCATGCATGCCAATCCATAGATTAGATGCTGCTATCCCAAGAGAAGCCAGATTGCCGGATTTTCTGTTTATGGCAATACCGTGTAGAACAAAAGTCGCAACCAGAATCATCCCAGCTACGCCCGCTTCACCGAACTCTGTTCCAGCAGTGGAACCAACCGCAAGAAGTACAAGGGTTGACTGGGCTGCTATAGCGTCGTGATTATGCCTGTAGGCGACTAGAATATTTACTCCAACTAATAGAACCAGAATCACTCCTAGGGAAATGTCGTCCGCTATCACTCCCCAATACCTTAGCTCTATTGCAAGGCCATAAAGGACCTTCATTGAAATTATTATCCAGGTTATCCCTAGCAGCTTCATCCTCTTCCTTGGGACCCAGATTTCTCCCAAAACAAAGCCAATCGCTGCCAGAGAAATTAGCAACATAGTCCCAATCATGGAATCAAAGGTCCTCCCAATTTGCATGCTAATCGCACTGTATAGAACAATCATCGAGACCATGATTGCCCAGTTTACTCTCTCCTCACTCTCTATCGAGATTTGAGAAACCAAGTCTCTCTCGGGAGGATTAATCACGCTCCCATCTTCACCAATTTTTCCTGCGGCGTCTTTACTAGATTGAGAGAATGGATCGAAAACATCTCCAATTGCTTCGTCCGCGCTATCTTGGACTTCTCTTGTTTCCTCCTTGATAGGAATATCCAGATTGTCAATTTTGATTCCCGAAGGAAGCTTGAACTCCCTCTCTCGAATGATTTTGTCCGGAGACTCATCCTCTGTCATCGCTCCGCAACAGGGCATGTATTGCATAATCACATCCCCTGCTGGAAACCATTCGCACGTTTATCGCTAGAAGATAATAATCTCCGAGCCGTAATGCTTGAAGACTTGATGCCCGTCGGAAAGACGGGGGGAGTTGGATGCAGAGTTCCTCTCAGGGAAGCGCCGTAGTTTTATCCCAACACGGCCTTGAGCCAAGTGGAAAGGTACACTGGAACCTAGATTCTGAAGACCTCCACACAAAAGCAGTCGAGCTTGGAGAAGCAAAACTAACCTCGGACTCGGTACTTCTAGCCGTAACTGGTGAGCGGACCGGGCGTTCACCAAATGATCGATTCATCGTCGACGAGGCCGGAATGGCAGAGGATGTTTGGTGGGGAGAGGTGAATAGGCCTACTGCACCCGCTGTTTTTGAGAGGCTTCTTGTCAAGATACAAGCTCATCTAAACGCTGCAGAGAACCTGTTCGTAAAAGATGCGTTTTGTGGGGCTGATCCAGACTTTAGGATGCCAGTCAGGCTGGTCACAGAGAAGGCTTGGCATGCGGCCTTCATGCACAATATGTTCGTACGCGCTTCGAAGGACGAGCTGGAAAACCACACTCCAGAGTTCACCATCCTTCATGCACCGGAGTTGAAGTCCAGTATGAGCGACGGAGTCAATTCAGACGTATTCGTAATCATCGCCCTCGACAGGGGTCTTGTGATAATAGGGGGGACTCATTATGCTGGCGAGATAAAGAAGGCAATATTCACGATAATGAATCATATTCTCCCCTCCAAGGGACTTCTTCCAATGCATTGTTCAGCCAATACTAATGGGGAAGAATCAGCACTTTTCTTTGGACTCTCTGGGACAGGAAAGACGACTCTGTCAGCCGATCCCAACCGGGCCTTGGTAGGAGATGACGAGCACGGATGGTCGGATAAGGGAGTATTCAACTTCGAAGGGGGTTGTTATGCCAAGCTAATCCGTCTTTCTCAAGAGGACGAGCCCGCAATCTTCGCTACTACGAAGATGAGAGGCTCAATTCTCGAGAATGTGGTTCTGAATGCTGATGGAACCCCAGACTTCGACAATGGCTCTCTTACACAGAACACGCGCGGCTCATACCCCATCGAGTTTATCCAGAATCGAACCCCAGATTCAATGGCGGGGAACCCAAATAACGTGGTTTTCCTAACTTGCGATGCCTTTGGGGTATTGCCGCCCCTTTCTAGACTAAGTCCTGAGCAGGCTGCATATCACTTCATGTCTGGATACACTGCGAAGGTCGCGGGTACAGAGATGGGCGTTACAGAACCTCAGGCAACGTTCTCAACCTGCTTCGGAGCACCATTCATGCCAAGGCACCCAAGCACGTATGCAGATTTGCTATCGAAAAAGATTAGAGAAAACAACGCCAAGTGCTGGTTGATTAACACCGGTTGGATTGCTGGAGGGGCAGATGCGAGCAGCCGGATTAAGATTAGTTGGACCAGGAACCTGCTCAATGCTGCAATCAATGGCGATCTGGAGGACGTCGTCTTCGTCAAAGACGAGAGGTTTGGTTTCGAAATACCCACAACTTGTGAGGGCGTCCCAGATAGAATCCTCCAGCCTAGGGGTACTTGGGATGACGGGCAAAGGTACGATAATGTGGCCAACCTACTCGCCCAGATGTTCATTGAGAATTTTGAGCAATACACTGAGGGCTGTTCTGCTGAAGTAATAAGCGCTGGGCCAAGGCCAATCTAGTCAATCAGCCTCTCCTGGGCCGCCCTTTGAGCATCCACTGCACATATTGCAGCCATGTGGACCACGTCTCTGGCGCTGTCCCTTCGTTGCAGCACGTGAGCAGGCCTCGAAAGACCCTCCAATATGGGGCCAGTCATCTCTGCCCCGGCAATCCTCTGCAGAAGCTTGTATGCTATATTTGCCGAGGCAAGATTTGGACAAATTAGGACATTAGCCGGGCCATCGAAGGACATGAAGGGGTAGTCTTGCTGAATCTCGGGAACAAGAGCTGTATCCGCTTGCATCGGCCCATCAATAACCAAATCTGGCTCAATTTTTCTAGCAATCTCTATCGCCTCTTCGATCCGGTCCGTCCTCATCTCAGCAGAAGTTCCGAAGTTGGAGAATGAAAGCATGGCCACCTTCGGCTTGACCCCAAATCTCCTAGCCACCTTAGCAGTCTGAATCGCAATCTCCGCCAGAGTCCTTGCATCTGGATATATGTTGATAGTAGCATCCCCAATAAACATCAATTGACCATTCACTGTCATCATGTACATGCCTACAATTCGATGTGAGTTCGGATCTGGGCCTATTACTTGCAAACAGGGCTTCACAATGTCAGGGTACTGGTGGGAAACACCTCCCAGATAACCATCCGCATCTCCCATTCTGACCATCATCGGTGCAAAGAAAGTCGTGGATTTCAGCTCTCTGACAGCATCCTCCTTGGTCATACCCCTTCTTCCACGAAGTCTGTGTAGTTCGTCTGCATAACCATCGCGCCTTCTTGAGTCATATCTGACGTCAATAATTTCGCAATCGAATTCGAGACCCAACTCTTCCTTTACCGCCTCGATCCTCTTCTTCTGTCCAAGAAGAATTGGAATGCAAATCCTCTCAGTTATACACTGAGATGCGGCCTTTACTATCGTGGGGTCTTCTCCTTCACAGAAAACGATCCTCTTCAAATCCCTCTTTGCTTGGTTGATCACTCTTCTCATTATGGATCTTGTAAGCCCCAGACGAGACTCCAGCGTCTCCCTGTAGGCGTTAACATCGAACTCATCCTTCGGAATACGCGCTATCCCTTCGTTTACGGCCGCTTCTGCGACCGCACTGGCTTCCCAAATCAGAACCCTAGCATCGAATGGCTTGGGGATCAAGTATTCAGGGCCAAATGACATCTGCTCACCACCATATGCGGATGCAACGTCATCAGGAACTGGCTCCTTGGCTAGTTGAGCCAGTGCCTTTGTAGCAGCCATCTTCATTCCCTCGGTTATTTCACTAGCTCTGACATCCAGAGCTCCTCGGAAGATATATGGAAAACCAAGAACGTTGTTAATCTGATTAGGATAATCTGATCTTCCTGTTGCTACTATAGCATCGTCTCGGACGATGGCAACTTGTTCTGGCGTAATCTCTGGATCGGGATTTGCAAGAGCGAATATAAGCGGGCTGCCCGCCATCCCCTTCACCATTTCTGGAGTCACAAGACCACCCTTTGAGAGGCCCAAGAAAACATCTGCATCTTTCAGAGCATCTCCGACCCCGCCCTCTTCGATATCTCTTGCGAAATCGGATTTGTATTCGTTCAACTCACCTTTGGCCATCCGCTTGGTGGTTATGATGCCCTTCGAATCAAGCATTATCAGGTTCTCTGCCCTGACTCCGAGTCTTACGTAATGCTTGGCACACGAGATTGCCGAAGCACCGGCCCCGAGAATAACCACCTTAACATCCTCAATTCGCTTGTTGACAACTTCTAGTCCATTTAGAAGAGCGGCTCCTGAAATGATTGCCGTACCGTGCTGGTCGTCATGCATGACTGGGATATCCAATTCTTCCACCAGTCTTCTTTCAATCTCGAAGCATTCGGGGGCTCCTATGTCTTCTAGGTTAATTCCACCAAAAGTCGGCGCAATTGCCTTGACTGCCTCAACAAACTGATCAACATCGGTCCTATCCACTTCAATATCAAATACATCAATATCCGCGAATGCCTTGAAGAGCAGCCCCTTTCCCTCCATTACAGGTTTGCTTGCAAGGGCCCCGATGTCACCAAGGCCTAATACTGCCGTTCCGTTGCTAATTACTGCTACGAGATTCCCTTTCGAGGTATACCGATATACATCATCGGGGTTGTCTCTTATCTCTTCACAGGGGTATGCTACCCCGGGAGAGTAAGCCAAGGAGAGATCCCTTTGTGTCCCATGGGGCTTGGTTGGTACCACAGTAACCTTTCCAGGAGGGTTCGAAGAGTGGTAATTCAACGCGTCCTCGCGCAACTGCTTCTTGCTCACACTGTCACCTGAAATGTGCCGGACCGACCATCTCCTTTGATGCTATCCTATTACTTATTGTCGGATTATCGGCCAATATGGACGTGATTCCTATTTCCTTCTTTCTTTGAATAATGATATGAGCAAGTCATGGACGACTACCCCTACCCTTCATAAATTGCACATTGAGGGACTTCCTTCGTTCTATGTGCGCTAGGGATATTACCCTTCGGGGCAGAGCCAAGGCAATCGGTTTAGTAGCGCTAATGATTTTACTGCCATGGGGAACTAATCTGCCTACTTCATCTGGCTTGGAATCGCTCTCCGATTTATCCGATCCCAGAGGCGAGTCATCAGGCAAGTCATGGGGAGTGAACGGTAGTAATAACTCCGGCTGGATAGTCTTGGATGCCACTGGTGCAGATGCCGCCAATGGGACACCTGCATTGGCCGATCTTTTCCTGGAGTTCGCACCCGGTGCTGTGATCGACAACCTCACTCTGGAGATATCTGTAAACGGGAGCGACGGTTACTGGGCCAATCAACCTCAGATAGCGATAATGGACACTCAAACAAGCGTATTCGACTGGAGTGGAAATGGCGATCTCGGGAGGCAGAACAACTTCGCTGACAATCCTCCCAGTATAGTTGGGGGTATTTTGGACGCATCATTGAAGCCAAATACGATTAGTGACGCTTCTTGGCAGATTCCCACAGGAATCGAGATCACAGATTTGGTAATGGAGGCTCTTCGACCCATCGATCCTAAACTATCTCTCAGCCCCCTAGAGGTTTCTATTCACGGAAGCTCCTACAACCCGATTGATGGAAGGATGTATATTCTCGTTGATGACGATCTCCTACAGTTGGACGATAACGCAAACAAGAGAATCATCGACATCACATCCGGAATTGAGGGGCGCTCAATAGTTTCAGATCCAAACAGAGGGTTCCTTTACGTAGGCGATAACAGAGGAAATGTATCAGCAATGGGGCTTTCTGACTCGGAACCCCTCGCGGACTTCCCTGTGGACACCAACACTTCTCTCTCCGACCCAATTATGACGATGGGAGTGGACGTATTCGGGGTTCTTTGGGCGGTCTCTGAGTGTAATATGAACTACCTGATGCCGTCCAATGGGGCTGTTTGGAAGACATTTCAGTTCTGCACAACTTCGGAGATAGAGACGCCAGTCGGAATCCACATCGAAGGAAGGGAAATTTTCCTTGCGACCCAGGACAATGGAGTACGTGTAATTAGGTACAACGTATCCTCCTCGGACCCAACGTCCCTTGTTATTGAAAGGAACGTCTTATGGGGAGATTCTAACTTACTTTCATCAGACTCAATCGCAGACATCGAAGCTTCGGAGGGCATCCTCTACATTGCTACCTCTGACTCTGGAATCGACAGGTTCGACCTTTCTTCAAACACATGGATGCCTTCTTGGACTTCTTCTAATTGGCTTTCTTCAGACAACATAGTCGGTTTGGCAGCTGCTCCTGGGTGGCTCTACATCCTGGGGGAAGAGCAAGTTCAACCATACGACACAGACGTTCTTCTATTCAGTTCGGAGATTCCGTTGGCCGACCTGGGGCTGTCTGGAACCGCTTCAAGCATTAGCGCGTGGCCGGGGGGGCTACCGAGATCCCCTTCTGACTCGATGGCAATAATCGGAGACTCATCCGGTACATTCGGACGGGCCCTTGAGGACAATTCGGACGGCTACTTTCATCTTGTCAGCAGTCCTTCTATTGATGATGCAGACATCACTGCGATTATTGATGACGGCGAATCCGGAGAGTTCTGGATTGCTTCGGGCAGCATAATTGACATCATGGACAAGGGGGACAACCTCTGGAAGGAACCAATCGATATAGGAGACTGGTTCACTTCTGGACTAGAGCCGGGAGATATCACATCAATCGAACAGGATGAAGACGGTTGGGTGTGGGTCGGCACCACAAACAGTGGTGTCCACAGGTTGAGCAATGTGGATGGGTCATACCTCGAATCTATCCAAGGCCTGAACTCCAACTCGATTACCAGCTTGGCATTCGACTCCAACACAGAAACCCTAGTCATCGGGCATTTTGAATCGGGAATCTCACTCTACTCAACAGACTCCAACAATGTAATCGAGACCTACTCGGAATCGGAAGGGCTAGACTCTGACATGATTCGAGACATCGCTACCAGATTCGGAATTGCATACATCGCCACAGAGGAGGCTGGTGTAATGAGAATCGATCTCAGCACACCTACGATAATAGGATCATGGCAGTCACTAGGTGTGGACAATCTGGACTCAACCCCAGTCGCAGTTGACGGCGACGTTATCTACCTTGGACTACCTGGTTTGGGAGTCCTGCTAATAGACAGGCTGACCAGCGACATCCTTGACCTTTGGACGCCTGATGATCCAAATAGCATTCCAGATGAGGACGTCAATACTCTGACATTGGATTTCTATGGTGGCTTACTGGTTGGCTCTGAGGTCCAGAACTCCGGAGCAAACGCCAACGGCGGACTTGCCCGGTGGGACGGCTCAACGTGGGACCTCCTCCCAACCAGCATACCCGGTTGGAACAACGATCCCTTCGAGTTCTATGACGTCTCAAGCGATGCCAACGGAGTCTATGCTGGTACGAATAGAGGTGCATGCATGTGGAACTGGCCCGATCCAAATACCCCCCAATCCCAATTCACCCTAGAGGACTGCTGGACATCAGGAGGGAATGGAGGGCAAGGAGATGGCATGCCATCCAGATTCGTGATTTCCGTGGAACCAATCGGCTCCGATCTCCTATATGCCGGTACGACCGAGGGAGCAGCCGTGATCAACACGGCAAATGGAACCGTAGTCGAGGTCTGGACAGCAGGAGATGATACCGAGAGAGCGCGAGTTGTCAAATTTGGAGAGACACTATACCTGGGATTTGAGAACTTAGGAATAGCTCGATTCAACCTAACATCAGGAACATGGCTAACACCGTGGGATGGTTCTCAGGGGATTCTCGGGGATGATGATGTAACCGTCATGATTGAGGGGAGGGCATTGGGCACCATGTGGGCCGGGGGGGATTTCGGACTCACTCTAATTGACTTGGTAAACGAAACCACTCTGATTCAATGGGGAAGAGGCGCCAACCAAGACGGACCAACCCTCCCAAACTACTCTCCCGGAGAGATTCTAATCGTTGATGAGATGATGTACTACTCTCCTCAGCGTGCCAACCCGTGGAACTCCAGGGACGAGATTGCCAGAATCAACCTGGACAATAACACGTCGCTGCAGACAATCGATGCCGGACAACGTCTAGGATTCGAGGGGGTCGTCCACGGAATGAACCAGATCGGTGACGAGGTGTGGATCAGCGTCGTAGAGACTTCAGGATGGGGGGGTTCAGGAGACCCGGGCACAATTCTGAGGTGGAACACCACATCGGAAGGCTGGATGGACGATCTCCAGACTATCGGAGACGTTGGCAGGGTAAACGCCCAGTACTTGGGAGACTGCTTCCCGCTTAACGCGTCATGCGAGATGTGGATAGCATATGGTGAGAACACCCTAAGGAGATTCTCAGCCTCTAACATGACTCTTCTAGACCAATGGGACGATGTCGATGGTAGAATAAGGGGGATGGTCGAGTACCAAGGTGAGTACCTCTTCGCCAGTATGAATGGAATACTCCGCTGGAATCCATCAAATGAGACATGGCAATCCTCGTGGCTACCGGGGGATGGACTACCTTCCGAATCAGAACTAGACTTCTACACTCTGAAAGTTGTTGGAGATGACCTCTGGGCAGCATCTGGTTATGGAAACGATGGCCATGTGATGCGACTATCGGGAAACAATGGCAACTGGACCATTTGGGATGTCGATACAGGTGACATCCCCGATGGATACGGGGCAGATATCTTGCTCTGCCACGACATCGTCCACGTGGCTATCGGTTTCAGTGCATGGCAGTGGTGGTTAGTAGGCGGGGGAATCGCACGATTCGACTTGGGTGACTACGATGGGGACGGCATTACAGACGAGTGGATCACCCCCATCACTAACGACAACTCAAACATGGCGGACAAGGACGTCAGAGCATTAGCATGCGACGAAGAGAACGAAATAATGTACGTCGGCTTCGATACTGACAATGTTGGCATCGATCGATTCGACTACTCCTCTAACAACTTCCTCGATACCCTAACCCCCGACATGGGGGTTTCAGAGAACCCAGTCTTCCCCGGCGGGATGATTTACGACGAAGACCTACTACTCGTCGCTCATTATGATGGCAATGGGGGAATCACTCGCGTAATCACCTCGGGCGCTTCGGCAACCTCTGGGCAGGTCATCGGCCTCGGGATGGACTCTTGCTCGATAGTCAGAGCCCCGACTAACTCTAGGTCCTACGCCATCGGAAGGTCGGGCGACCTATCTGGGATAAACAGGGTGGACAGACTAGACAGTACGGGCCTAATAGAGGGGGGTTTCGACGAGTTGGTCGGACTTCCCTCGGGAGTCGTCTCCGAGATGATATCCAATGGGACTCACGTATGGGTAACGGTCGGGTCATCCGAGTACTCATATCTGGCTTCAACAGTACTTCAGGGGGAGCTTCTCGACAATGGCTCAGTAAATTGGCAGTATGGCTTCGATGCCCTATCCGAGTCCATCAATGAGATTATGATAGTAGACCAGGAGATTTGGGCTTCCACAGTAGGCGACGGACTCTTCTCGTTCAACCTCAGCCATAGGTCTGTCCAGCAGACTCCACCCGCGTTGCACAATCAGATGGACGGAATGCTACACGATGGCGAGAATATGTTCATCGGCCTAATGGGCTGGTCCGGGAGCTCTGCTGGATTCCAGACATTCAACCCAGAGACCAGATCATGGGGGCAGGGCAGCCTATTGGCAGGCCTCCCCAGCAACATAGTGACGGACTTTGTGGAATACGGTGAGCATGTCCTAGTCTCAACCCATGGTGGCATAGGGCTCTGGAATCTTACGAAGGACGATTGGGACGATCCAATTACCACGGTCGATGGTCTACCTACGCCGATATCGAACCACCTGTTCGTTCCACCCGTGCCAATTCTTGGCAATGGGACAGTTCTCGTTGGCGGCCCGACGGGCATGATTGTACTGGATCAGGACCTCGGAGTTGTCGGGACAATAGGCAGGGCAGACGGATTGGTCGGCGACTTCGTCTCCGGCATCGTGTATGCTGGACCAGTCTCCAGAACTTTCAATGACACAGCCACCGGCTCATTGATTACGCTGCATCACGACTCGGCTATTTTCATCTCGCATAACGGACAAGGCGTCACTAGACCAGGAGTCGCTGCATGGGACATCTCAACCGACAGCCATAACGGAACTTACAACATCGACATGATTCCGAGTAACGACGTTTCTGCTGTAGAAACAGATCTCTGGGGAGTGCATATAGCAACCTCGAACCAGCCCCTAGTGCACTGGAATGGAACTTCCATGGGTATGGAGGCTGGCCCAGGGGCGATTGAACTGCAGGGATGGCCTATCATCGACCTTGCTTCTGATGGAAACCACCTTGCTGCAATCTCTGCAAGCAAGATCAGCATCATCGAGTCAACTGGAGACCATGCCGTGGTAATGGTCGGCGATATGCCGGGTGCATTGGCTGCCGATGCCGATGCATGGATGGGACTAGCGGTGCTGGGGGAGGATGGACTTCACATCTACAAACCGATCGAGACTCTCAGGGAGGCTCCTAGGGAGAATCAGAGGAGGGCATCTCCACTTAACGCCATTTTCGCAGACAGGACGCTCGACATTACCGATACTACGCGGCCAGGGATGCTCACCACTTTCGCCTCACAAGAATCACCGATCCTCATCCCTATCGATCAAAACCAAGCAAACTCCTCCGAGCTTCTCCTTTACCCGGGTTCGCTGACCTTCTCTTCACCCGCTAGGGGGTCGTGGGTTTGGGCCAAGTCGACCAACCTAAACTACACTGGTAGTTGGGACCTTGCAGCATTAGACCCGAGTATAGAGGAGTCTTTCCAGACTGCAATTTTCAACACTCCCCCTGGTTCTGTGTCTTCGACAGTGCACCTCCAAATGCAATCCCCTAAGGATGGGCGGATAATGATCAGAGTCACCTATGACTGGGAGAGGCTAGAGGCACCAACTCTGATGACGAGCCTATACGACCGCCCCAACGATGGCGGGGGCGTGCTTCATGCATCTTGGCTACCAGCACAGGACTCCGCTTGGTCGGCCTACAGGATTTATCTCTGGGACTCCACTGACAACCCGCAGTGGACCCCTTCCAAGGGGGACCTAGCTAACCTACCTGCTTACCAGAGGGTCCCCTATTGGTCTCAGACCACGGCAGTCTTTACCACAGGAAACAGCAATGGCTCCGAAGTCCCACTATCAGATCAGAGGCAATACAGAGCAGCGGTATCTATTGAGTACCCTGACGGTACTCTTGGAGACCCAATTTCATGGTATGGGAACGCAACCCCAACTGACGAGACTCCCTCGCCCCCGGAATGGCTAGAAGTGCAACCTATCTCTGGCGGGAACCCTGGAACGGTTTCCGCGGAGTGGGCCGCTTGTCAGGAACTAGATCCCCAATCCACTCGTATTTGGGCCGTCCAGCAGGAGATCACCAGCGCCCTCGCCCTATCCGATCCGATAGACTTCGCTTTCGCGTCCGGCAACTCCTCCGTGCTCCAACTTGAAGGAAACGTCCCCTACTGGTTCGCCATAGTATGCGTGGACGAAGCTGGCCAATTCGACCCTGCAAATGCCACAGTGGTAGGTCCAGTAGTGACAGCAGGAGGTCTCAACGACGGTATTGCCCCCTTACCGATAACTGGCACTTCTGTCAGTGATGCCCCCAACGACGAGGGAGGCCGGATAGTCGTCACGTGGGAGCCGAACCAGGAGGAGGATTGCTCCTTCCATGTCATCTATATCCTCCCAGCCTCGGGATGGACGGCTCCGACATCGGTAGATGGCTGGCCCGTCGCACAGTTCGTAACCGACTGCACCACAGACGAGGTCGTAATCGACTCAATCGGCAACTCAACTCTGGAAAATGATGTTGTATACTGGATCGGCGTGGTGGCTGTTGATGACTGGGGGAATCAGAACGTCAATGACGTGCTAGTGGTTGAGACGGCTACCTACTCAGAACTCGACTCCACCGAATTCACCCCCCCAGACATGGTATCGGGACTCCAGGCATGGGACCACCCTGACGATGATGGCACAGCAATAGACGTGAGTTGGGACAGGACAACTGCAGAAGACTTCAGCCACTACACAGTCTGGGCATCAGACTTCCCCTTGAACGACCTGACTGAAGCAAGCTCTGCTTGCGAATCGAGCGGAACATGCAACCTAGTCACAATCGACCAGAGACAGATCGGAAACTCACCACGCCTAGAGGTCACACTTTCTAGAGCCCTATACGGCACAGAGGCCGACGAACTTTCTCCATCCCGAATATCCCCCGAAGTCCCCCTTTATGTCACTGTCACGATTCACGATATAGCTGGGAACGTATTCCTCTCTGACTTGAGCGAAAACATGGCCCTGGTTACTCCCATAGACAACAGGGGCGACCTTTTCCCCCCTGACAGAGTCCCCTCGCCAAGCCTGGTGGACAGATCTCCGGACTCGGGAGATGGGATATTCGTCTCTTTCTCACCAAGTTCCGAGCCCGACATTGCCGAGTACCGCATATTCGCAGTATCAGTGGCACCCTTCGACAGTGTCGAGGGACTAGAACCGGCATTGGTGCTAGACCGTACTCAGAGTGGGGAGGAGTTCCTATTGGAGACGCTATCTAATGGGGAGAGAATCCAGCCCGACGTCCCGATGTGGGTTGCGGTGGTTTCAGTCGACACCTCCGGGAATGCTTGGCTAGATGGGTTAGAAACTTCAATGATCAGCCCAGTCGATGAGAACTCACAAGACCCCGGCATCCACCTCCCCGAGATTTCCGAGATCATGACTTACTGGGACCCCACAGGATCTAGGATAGAGGTCATCTGGTCTGAATCAGAAGACCCCCAGGTGGAATCCTACATCGTCTTCGCGAGTACCATGCAGTTCTCGGACACTAGGGATGCAATCACAGTCTCTTCTTCGGACACCTCCAACGCGTCTTTCGACTCAATTGGCCCGACGCCCATCAGTTCCTCGACAACATATTGGCTCTCAGTGGTAGCATTCGATGGTGAAGTTCACAGGCTCGCCATAGATTCAATCCGGGTCTATCCACTATCTGAGTTCACCCCAGGTGGATCACCTGACGGGCCCGGAGGAGATGGAGAGTCTTGGTTCGACCAGCTGGTTGATGGGGACCTAAACACCGTCATAATCATGGTTTCAGCGATCATGGTCATTCTCGGCGCCGCTCTCATAATCAGGCCTAGGGAGAAAATCGCTCCACAGCCATGGGAAATGGGGACACAGGAGGTCGAGATGGAGGAAGAGCTGACCAGAGAGGCAATGGGAATCACAGAAGAGGAGGAAATAGCCTCCAGCTCCTTCCTAACACAAACTCCAGGGGACGAGTCCGAGATGGAGGAGGAATTGCCTGAGTCTGTAATTGATGAGTCTCCAGAGGAGGAGTGGCGAGGCCCGGATGCGTCAGTTGCGGACCTCCTAGAATCAGAAAACGAGGAAATTAGCCTGGAGGGACTCAATGACCTAGCCGACGGACTCGATGGAGATTCGGACGACATCGACGTCTCATTCTTGGACGACGTCCTTGATGACGATTGATTTAGTGTTGAGGACCGTAGCCTTGAAGGACACCACTCCTCTGGTCGTAACGAGAATCATGCCAGTGTGTAGGATGTGCAAGCAGAACTACCCTCAAGCCCAATTCATCACCGGGAACGGCCCCAGATACCAGGTTTGCTCCCGTTGTGGTGTGGAGAATGGCTTGGCCGACCCCGAGGATACCCCACAGTTCTACTCCGATGAGATCCTGAATGCCCGCCTCTCTCTTTACACCAGGAGGCATCTGCCATGGGTTTCAGTTCTAGTCGGATGGTTCCTCTTCATTTCCATAGGCCGTGGAATAGAGCTCTGGTCGGGACTCTTCTTCGGAGTTCTCGCGATTTCTACTCTGATAGTGCCAGTGCTACACTTCATGGGGTCCACTAGGTTTCAGGCCGAGCTTTCGAGAATAACCCCTTGAAACCAGCACAGGAACCCTTGAAATACGTAACATGCCTCTCCGAAGCCAGAGGGAACAGAGGGTTCCCTGAGAAAGCCAGTGAGATTGGATGATTAGAAAAGGAGGGGGTCAGGACAGAAATAAGAGAGTTCGGAAAAACTAGAAATGACGCTCAGTATAGCGTTATTACGGTATTCGGACAAGTGTCTAGACTCGCTCCAACAATCGTCCTTTACTCGATGGATTAACGGAAAATTAGGAAGTGAATTTACAATGCAATATCAGAAGAAAGCTAGTGTGATAACAGCGCTGCTCCTAGTGCTCATGGCCGGGTCAACCGGCGTCGGAGCCGATGGATCAGACCCCCTGGACCCCTCAGACGGAGGAGCCGACTGGGACGGCGACGGACTGACCAACGCAGAGGAGCAGAGTGCTGGGACGGACATGAACAACCCAGATACCGACAATGACGGAATGCCAGACGGATGGGAGGTCAACTACGGCCTCAACCCCAACTCTGCCAGCGACAGCGGGGCCGATCCCGATGGTGACGGCCTAGACAACCTGGAAGAGTACGAAGCGGGGACCAACCCAAACAACGCAGATACTGACGGCGACGGTACCAATGATGCTAACGACCCATATCCAAACGACCCCAATGACGGAGCCGCATCGGATTCGGACGGCGACGGAATACCCGACGCATACGACCCCGATTTCCAAGGTGACGGATCCGGAGACGGCGGCACCGAAGGCGGTGGCGAAGGAGAGGACGGTCAGGGACAGGGCCAAGGACAAGGTCAGGGCCAAGGACAAGGTCAGGGCCAAGGACAGGGCCAGGGACAAGGACAAGGTCAGGGCCAAGGACAGGGCCAGGGACAGGGACAGGGCCAGAACGGCCAGGGCCAAGGCGGCCAGGGCCAGCAGGGCCAGGGCCAAGATGAGGGCTCACAGTCAGATCAGGATGGCCAGCAGGGCCAGGACAGCGATCCAGGAGAGCAAGGAAACCAGCAGGACAACGGCCAAGGCCAGCAGCAGAACGGTGGCGAGCAGAGTGGCCAGCAGGGAGACCAGGAGAGCGGCGACGAGAACGGCAACAACCAGAACGGTCAGAACCAGCAGCAGCAGGGACAGACCCAGGGTGATGACCAGGGACAGCAGGGCTCCGCATCAGATCAGCAGCAGAGCCAGCAACTGGACAACCAGGACCAGAATGGTGAGAACGACAACGACGGCGACGGAATCCCGGACGACCAGGACTGGGACGACGACAACGACGGAATCCCAGATTCGCAGGATCCAAGCCCGGAAGACCACGACAATGATGGAATCGACGACGCAGACGACGATGACGATGACGGCGACGGAATCGACGACCGCGAGGAAGTCGAGGACGGCAACCCGGTCACAGACATCTACGACCACGACAACGACGGCCTGGAGGACAGCATCGACTTCGACATCGACAACGATGGCATAGACAACTGGGAGGACAAGTTGGACTGTGACGGAGACGGTGTCGACGAGCAACTTGTAGACCTTGATGGCGATGGGATATACGATGTGGATGCTGCTAGGGACCACGACAACGACTGCAGCAACGACGCAGACGACTCCGACGACGACAACGACAACATCCTAGACGTCGATGAGTTGGACGGTGCCTTCGGTGCCTACCGATACGATCACGACAACGATGGTTTCTGGGACAGCTACGACACGGACGACGACAACGACGGCCTATCAGACTGGTTCGAGTTGAACGACGGCTGGGACACTACCGGCCAGTTCGACCACGACAACGACGGAATCCCCGACTACACCGACGATGACGACGACGGCGACGGAATCCCCGATTCGGAAGAGAACGACTTCGACCTGACTTGATCAGAAGTCGAATAACGAAGGCTGGCTGGATGACCTTAGTCTTCCGGCTTCAGCCAGACGGTTGAGTGCGCGGTCCAATCGCCTCTCTGAGAAGCCACGCTGCTCTTGGAGGAAGGCACGCAAGTCCTCTTCCACGGCCTTTTCAGGCTCTGGGAGGGGACCCTCGCCAACAGGGTGCTCCATGAAGAGCGACCTTATTCCATCCAGGTTCCCAGGTAGCTCGAAACCCTTCGCCTCAGCAACAGCCTCCATGGTGCCATGCTTCTTCATCAACTTCAAACCAGTCTTTGGCCCTATTCCCTTTATTCCGGGGTGGAAGTCGGTTCCGACCATGATTCCCAGATCAACCAACTGCTCCCTGGTTATTCCATGGCTCTCGAGAGTATCGGATAGGACGATCTTCTCAGCACTCATTACACGACCAAATCTCCTAGTTCCGTGGCTAGTCAGATTCCTAACCATCACTGGAGAGCCATACAGCAGAGTGTCCCAGTCCTGGCTGGCAACAGCTGCGACATCGCCCCTCGAGCACATCACAGCAGCAGCCCCCTCTGCCTCCATGGGGGCCTCGACCCATGAGACTCCCATCAGATCGAACAGATCTTTGGTCTCCTGGACCATTTCTGGAGTGTACTCAGCGGTCTGAGGCCCCAGCTTCTTTGCTGCTTCCATGTCCCCAGCATCAACCGCAGCCTCCCAACGAGAAACAGCCTCGACCTTCCGCTCTCTCCTGCCATCAAGAGTCTGACTCTTGAGTTCGTGAGGCTTCCCATCAAAAACGAAGACAGGGTCAATTCCTTCTGATATCATTACCGAGGCTCTGTCTAGGAAACCCATCAGGTGTGCCACTGGCTTCCCATCGAACGAGAGGGGCTTCCCATCTGGCCCAGTCATCGAAGTGATGAACTGGTATGAATTAAGGAATACGTCAATCGCCACCCTCTGTCCAGAAAGGTCACTCAACTCTATTGGTTCCGGTGAAACAAGGTCTCTCAGATTACATCCCATACTCCCCGCCTCACAACTACGGGCGGTGCTGGTAGTGGGGGCATATAGGGTTGAAGTCCAGAGGGTCCTGCGGAGTAGGTATGGGAACACGGAGCCTGGCTCTTCTCGGGAGCGGTTGGCACCCACGTCTTTTCCGTGAAGAGTGCAGGGCTCTTCTTGGACCGATAGAGATCCTACATCCACGCCTGACCTTCGTAACACAAGCAGAATCAGTACTGGATAGGATTTCAGGAGCCTCCTTGGTAGATGACGTACTCCACTCAACCTCCAGGCTCTGGGTATACGAGCAGGATGTATCATCGGAAGAAGTCGCCTCCTGCGTTCATGAGTGGTCAGAATCATGCCTACCGATTGGATCGTTTGCAGTCAGAGCAAGGAAGATCGGGACAGGGGTGTGCGACCTTTCTAGGAGAGAGATAGAATCAGAAATAGGAGCCAAGATATCTAGCGGTCAGAGGCAAGTGGACTTGGAGAATCCCGATTTCGAGATAGTTGTAATCCTCGCTGGACCTGGGGACTCCTCTGGGCACTGGGACGACGCCCAGCAGAACCCGCTAATTCTCTGGGGAATCAGAGACGCTTCATTCCCCGGCACATATGTCGGCACTTCACCAACTGATCGCCCCTTTTTCAAACCAGTAACAATGGATCCCAGATTAGCACGCTTGATGGTCTCTCTCTCATTCTCAAGAGGAAAACCTTCTGCCGTGGTAGATCCATTCTGTGGCACAGGCGGAATTGCCATCGAGGCATCCATGTTGGGGATTGAAGCACTTGCCAGCGACCTTGATTCAAGAATGGTTGAGGGGGCTATAGCAAACTTGGGATGGGCAAATGGTACAGGGCCCCATAGGGTCGAAAGGTGCTCAGCAGACTCAATTCACGAGGTCTGGGGCAAAATCGAGAGATGCTCATTCGTATTCGACCCTCCTTATGGGAGGAATGCATGGACCTCAGAGGATGGTCTGGATGTTTTTCTCGGCGCCATGTCATCAGCCAGAGAGATGTGCTCTGATGGAACCGTATGCACTATGCTACCCTCCAATCCCGATGCTCTGAATGGGCCGGTCTCCGATCAACTGCAGGTAATGGGACTGGATTGGAGAGAAATGCGAGGAAAGATCTCCGAATGCGGATGGGATGTGTATTCCGCAATTCCAGTGAGGGTCCACAAGAGCCTATCGAGACTCGTGGTGCTCTGTCATCCGTCGGATTGAATATGGGTCGGCCGGGCTGGATAAATCGTGGACCGTTAGGGTAGTCTGGATATCCTTCCGGCCTTCGGAGCCGGAGACGTGGGTTCGAATCCTGCACGGTCCGCCACCAAGTACGGTCCTGACGATGAGTTTGTGCAACTGTTAATTTACGTGAACCACCGGGTTTATTTCTGTTATTGAAGACGGTCAAATGTGAAGATTGGCAACCATTCTTCGTAGGTGAAAGTATGAACAAATTATTGCAAATGAAAGATCTAGAACGGCATTACGATACACCTGCTGGAGTTGTTCGAGCGCTTGATGGCATCTCTTTCGAAGTTTCAGAGGGAGAACGAATCATCCTCCTAGGGCCATCGGGCTCTGGAAAAACGACGCTCTTGAATTGCCTTTCAGCACTGGACAGCCCTACTGGGGGGTACTACAGGTTCCTTGACGCCGAAGTGCCACGCAACAATTCCGAGGAAATGACATCGTTCAGAAGAGAAAACATTGGCTATGTGTTCCAATTCTTCAATTTACTTCAGGATCTCACAGTACTCGAAAATATACTTCTCATTCAGGAATTAGCGGGAAAAAAGGACCCCTCTCGGGCGAAGGAGCTGCTGAATCTCGTCGGCCTTGAAGACGAAGTCCACCGATTCCCAGGTGAAATCAGTGGAGGTCAGCAACAACGCGTAGCAATTGCCCGAAGTATAGCCAAGCGCCCTACACTGTTGCTTGGTGATGAACTGACTGGTAATCTTGACACAGAGACTTCCAACAAAGTCATGGAGGCATTGGTCAGCGCGTGCAAACAAGAAAATATCACCTCGGTGTTCGTAACCCATGACGAGGGATTGGTCAAGTATGCCACTCGAGTGATACGAATCGACAGCGGGCGAATTGTCTCTGATCAATCTACAAATGCCAACCCTTCCGAATGAGCTTTTACCATGTCAACACTACTCAACAAACGTCTAACTCGAAGTTTATTGAGGACCAAACTGCGACTTTCGGCTGTTGTCCTAATGGTGACTGTAGGCGTTTTTGCTGGCATTACATTTGGTGGTTATGCCCACAATCTTGGAGGCATGTACGATGCCATGCAAGCCGATGATGAGAGTGGCGCCAATCTTGCCGATCTTTGGATTGACAACCGCAGTGCAACCTGGACGCCGAATGAGGTGAGGGACTTCTGTATCGCTCTTGAAAAAGAGTGGAGCAGCTCATCCGTCGTACCCGCTCTTGACTCATGCGAAGGCAGAACCGTCACACAAGGAGCAATGTTCTACAGCAACGATTCTGGTGAAAACATCATCAATTCACTATGGCACGGAATTCCTGCAGATGCCAATGCCGATCGCATTTGGATGCCGGTAGGTCACTCAGAAGGCAGGACAGCGATCGCTTCTGATGAAATTGTAATCGATGCCCACGTTATCGATGCCCTCGAACTAAGTCTAGGAGACACTGTTAGCATTGGAGCAGGAAACGAGACTGCAAATTTCACCCTTGTAGGCACTGGTTATCATCCGCTTCATGTTTTGATGGCCCCCGAGGGTACTCTTTTCCCTCCCGAACCCGGTCAGTATGTTGTCGGTTACCTTTCCGATGAAGGAATGGCCCGACTCACGGGTTCACCCGTAGGTAGCAGTAACACGATAATCCTGGATGTTGAAGGAACTCCTTCGTATGACTTTCCGGATACTAAAGAGTATGAGGGAGCAGAGATCGATGAAGTCAAGGGGCTGGTAGATTCGGCTCTAAAATCCTCTGAATTGGACGCACGTGTTCGTGACCGAGGTCAAAACGAACCGGTCGAAGTAATGCGGCAGGATCTGAAAGGGACAGAGAAAACGACGGTTCCTTTCACCGCGATGATCGCTTCGATTGCAGCCATTACAATTGTGCTGAGCCTCCAACGACTGGTCCAAAGTCAAGCCAAGGAAATCGCAGTATTGCGGACTCTGGGAATCGATCGCTCCTCACTCATGACTGGCTATCTGATAGCCCCCCTTGTCATTGGAGGGATTGGGTGCGGTCTTGGGGCCTTGATTGGGCCCTTTGGAATGAATGGGATGCTAGACTTCTACCAAGAACTAGTCGGAGTCCCAATCATTGAACGCACCATCCCTGCTCCCCTACTGTTAACGGTAATTGGATCTACCATGTTCATCGTGTTTCTTTCGGGAGCTTTCCCTGCATGGAAATCCAGCCGACTCGACCCATTGGCGGTGCTGAGTGGCCAGAGTGAAACGAGAGTGGGCTCAAATTTACTGCGCAAACTGACATCCTGGATGCCAACAACCCTTGGGCTTTCGATTCGTTCGAGCGTTCGAAAGCCTGTCCGTTTGACGATGACATTTGTTGCCGTTGGAATATCCCTGATGCTATTTGGCTCAATCCAAATGATGTCGGCAGGCCTCCAAGAAACAATGGTAGGTGGTCTCGAAGATGACCAGAATTGGGATACGCAGGTCTACATTTCGCCGGATAACGAGGCTCCAGTCATTGGCTGGGCAGAGAACAACTCAGCCACCTACGAAATGATCATTGAAATGCCGCTCGGCTCGACTTCAGATGCCGATGGGATCGACAGAGTATTCACGCTAGTAGGCCTCGACTCCTTCCAGAGCGGAATGCGCTCAGTCGTAGTTCTCGATGGCGCTAATCCAGTAGCAAATTCAGCTGCAACTCAAGTAATGATGGATGAAGGAAGTATGAGATTCCTCGGCTGGAAGGCCGGAGACCAACGCACTGTTACCCTCAACGGAGCAGAACATGAAGTAGAAATCGTAGGAACTTCAGCAGCAGAATTGGCTCGTACCATGTATTTCCTACGGGAAGATCTGAGCCAGATTCTTGGCGTCAATGCAACCTCGATTTACTTGCAACTCCCCGATGGCGTAGAAGTCGACTCTTCATTGGGCGAAGCCTCAACAGGCGTCGTTCAGAGACAAGCAATGCTCGATGGGATAAACAGTTTGCTCGATCAGCAAACACAAATCTTCCAGACCATGATGTATCTCGGACTCCTCTTCACCATCGTTATCATGTTCAATACGATGATTATGAACGTGGCCGAACGCGACTTTGAACTGGCTACGCTACGTGTTCTAGGAGCATCTACTCGAAGCCTTGGAACGATGCTTCTTTTCGAGAGCCTTCTCATTGGAATCATCGGCGGCATCATCGGCGTTCTTTTTGCCTTCGGAGGAGCGAGCGCACTTGCAGCCTCGTTCTCTTCGTGGCAGTTCTTCATTCCAGTAACAATTGTTCCAAGTGTGGCCTGGCAGTTGATGTCGGGTGTGGTCCTAATCTCAGTTGCTATGACTCCATTAGGAGTCTGGCGCCTACGAAGGATGGACTTGGTTGAAAAAATCAAAGATTTGTCGAATTAATTTTCCACAGTGACCAAATGGCGGCTATGCCTTCAAATTCCATCTGTGAGCGGGCAAAGAATCAATTCAGGTTTCTTAGAGACAGCTCGATTGTGACCGAATCCGGGATTGGGATCCTGAGAACCTTCCTCAGGGACTTCTCGTCCTTCGCTGTATTGGTCACTAGTTCTAGCAGACGCTTGTGCACCCTCATCTCCCAGTGATCCCAAGTCTCCGCCCCCTCTCCATCAGGGCTCTTTCTGCAAGGTACCACTAACCTGCGAGTTGGCAGGGGGATAGGGCCACGGAGCTTAACACCCGTCTCATCCGAGATCGCCTTAATCTGATGACAGACTAGGTCAACGTCCTCGTGGTTGTCGCCGGTCAGCTTGATAGTAGTGACAACCGGCATTCACTTCACCAGTGTCGATTACTTCTTCTCGATCTTCATGCAGACGCCAGCGGCAACGGTCTTGCCCATGTCTCTGATTGCGAAGCGAGACAACTCTGGGAACGTATCCATCTGTTCGATTGCCATTGGCTTGGTGGGCGCGAACCTAACTAGCGCAGCATCCCCTGTCTTCAGGAATGCAGGGTTCGCCTCCTTGGTCTTCGAATTCTCAAGAAGCTCCACGAATCTGACAGCGACCTGTGCGGTGTGAGCGTGGAACACTGGTGTGTAACCGACGCCTATCGCCTTCGGGATGTCCATCAGCTGGACCTGACCCACGAAAGTCTCGTCGTGCCTTACGTATGCTGGCTCGTTGTCCTGATATCCAGCGACGTCTCCTCTGCGGATGTCGTTAGCAGCCAGTCCACGCACGTTGAACCCGACGTTGTCGCCTGGCTCTGCCTTCGCATGGCTAGTGTGGTGCATCTCGATGTCCTTCACTTCTGCAGCCTTCTGGCTTGGGTTGAATATGACCGTCTTCCCCCTCTCGAGGATACCGGTCTCTACCTTGCCGACTGGCACGGTTCCAATTCCGCTGATCTTGTAGACATCCTGTATTGGTAGCCTGAGAGGTCTGTCTGTTGGCTTAGGTGGCATCTCGACTGCGTCGATAGCCTCGAACAGTGTCGGCCCGTTGTACCAAGGAGTGTTATCGCTCTTGTTGAACACGTTGTCACCTGCTAGGGCGCTGCATGGGACGAAGGCGATGTTGGCAGGGTTGAAACCAGCCATCTTCAGTAGGTTGGAAACTTCCTCTACTGCGCTGTTGTACTTGTCCTGGCTCCAGTCAACACCGCTGATGTCCATCTTGTTGATGTTGACAATCAGCTCCTTGACTCCCAGAACCTTTGCTAGGAATGCGTGCTCCTTGGTCTGTGCGTTCACGCCGTCATTGGCCGCTACGTTCAGGACTGCTGCGTCTGCTTGGCTTGTCCCTGTGATCATGTTCTTCACGAAGTCACGGTGACCAGGTGCATCGATGACTGTGAAGTAGTACTTCGGTGTGAAGAATTCCTTGTGAGCGACGTCGATGGTAATCCCTCGCTCCCTCTCCTCCTTCAGTCCGTCCATCACGTAGGCGAAACCGAAACCAGCCTTGCCTCTCTCCGATGCATCCTTCTCCAAACCATCAATCACGTGTTGTTCTATGTGGCCGCTGTCTAGTAACAGTCTTCCTACGGTCGTCGACTTTCCGTGGTCAACGTGACCTACGAAAACGATATTCAGATGCGGCTTGCTCTTATCTTCCCATTGTGAACCCATTGTTTACACCTCTAAGGTAGGCCCGCCGACCGGAGATGTGTATATGAACCGTTCCCTATTGTTTTCGGTATGCTAGTCGCAGATTGCCTCCAATCATATGTTTCCGAAGCAAAGAGGGTTATCGGTATTGGAGCTCGATGACTAACTCATTTACATCTGTGTTGTGATTTTCTGCATTTTGTATATCGAGAGTCCACTCTCCTGGTAAGAAGCCCCTTACGGTTGAGCCCCCGATTACCATCCAAACACAATACTCGTCTCCCCCACAGTCTCCTGCATCTCTGTTGTCATTTTCTATTCCAGTAGTGTTTGCAACGTGTTCCTCAGTGCTGTTGTAAATGAAAAGATCGAGTTTGTTGTCGAGGTTTGTTGGTCTAAGGGCCTCCTCATCCTCCTTTGGGTAGGATAGTTTTGCTCGCACATATCTGATTCTGTCTTTTGTGTCTTGGTCATAGGTTACTGGGTAATCCCAGGTAATTGTGATTGGCTGCCCTTGGCCCTGTCCACAATTATTGCACCTCTCGATCTCGAAGTTTTCCCAAACCCCCCTATAGTTGACGTAAACCATCGAGTCTGTACTATCCTCGAATCCATTATTGTCGACTACCGTCAGCCTTACCTCCCACGCACCTGTAGGTCGAGAGTCCCAGGAATATGTCTCCCCTGTAGCATCAACATCGTTGTCAGCGACACCATCGTTATCTGAGTCCGTATTCGTATCCAAGTCCCATTTCCACTCTACGAGATATTCCTCGGAGTAGCAGGCGGAGTCTTCGGGGTCACAACCCGCCCAAGATTCAGATCCGTCTAGGGTTATTGTTGTCGATACCTCGATTTCCCGATCATTGATGTCTCTATCATCCTCGCAAACCCACACAATCACCATATCGCCGTTGGCTGATGATTCCTCTCCATCGCAATCATCGTCCTTGCTGGATTTTATATTCGCCTTCGGCTCTCTAGCCGAAGAGTCCACTACGGTGATTGTCATGCTAGCCGTTGCTTCGTGTGTCCCGTCTCCCACGGCTAACTCTGCCATGTATTCGCCGGGCTGGGCGTATGTGTGGCTTGTTGTCAAACCCGCTCCAGTATTCCCATCACCGAAGTCCCACTCGAATGTCAGCGAGTCCCCGTCCGGATCTGATGATCCTGCTGCACTAAATGTGACTGGGCTATCTGCCTTTACAGTCCCACTGGGATCAATCGACATTGTCGCAGTGGGGGGGCTATTGCTCCCAAGAACGTCGGTGCAACCCGATAGCATTGGGGCCAGGAATACTATCGCCATCAGGCACGCCAGGTCTCGTCTCCTTGTCATTCTGGTACTCGGGCGGTAGTTAGGTGAAATCAATCCTACGGCTCTTTGCATGTTTAAAATTACTAAAACCACTTGTCGAGAGAATCCTGCCTAGTTCCTTTCAACAGGTTCTTTTCGTCCCATCCAAATGCATCTGTTACTCTCCCTAGGGACTTAGCCAGCCTTCCGGCATAGTACTCCCTATCATAATCCGGGGGGTCCCCACCTATCTCGTCAACTAACCATGCTCTGACGCCGAGCTTCTTGTCACCCTCGTCTGGCTCGGTGACGATGTATCCGACCTTCATTCCAGGAGTGAACTGAAGTCCCGCTGCTATCCTCTGCTTTGCTGCTCGAACATAGGGCAAACCATCCGGGTTTGCATACACGCTGTCGAAGTCCCATTCGTTCTTCTTTGAGTCCCATCTCCCCTTGCAGGACCTACTAATGACCAGTTGTGAAGGGTCAACATCCCCCTCTCTTACCCTGTCAATCACTGACTTCGTCATATCAACAGCCCCTATTGTGTTGCCATCAAGAATCATCTCGAACATCTGAGTCATTGTTTCTGAGAGAATCTGGAAGGAATCCGTCCTCCTAACCTCGTATCCTCTGATGAGCATCTCCTCCCTAGGCCATACTACCCTTCCTACGTAGCGCTTCTTAGCCCCGTGGCTGAAGAATGACGATAGGGCAGTCTCGAATTCTAACTCGGCTCCCTCCTTGGTGAACCTCTCTGCGAGTGACTCCCCAAACTCCATGGCTGCGCTCATAGCCCCTTCCCATTTCTCCAGATTCTCAGAATCTGTGGGCCTATTCTTGGGGGAGTCCTCGTCCACAGGGGCGCGTACGAAAATCGAGTCGGTATCTGAGTAGACCACGCTGTGCCCCTCGTCCTCAACCTTGGCAATGATCGATTTGATGTTGTGGCGCGCCCATTCGGTTATGCTCGCCCCAAGGCTTGGGTGCGTGAAGCGGTAGAAATTCGAAGCGAACACGCCGTAGAACGAGTTCATGAGTATCTTTACGGCATACTGCAACTGGTCCTGTAGGAAGGCCTCCTCCTCGTCCCCCTCCTCATTTGCCTTCTTGAGAGCGGCCTTGTGGCTGTCCCTGCTCTGCATCAGGCCATCTAGGAGCTGAGGAACCAAACCCAGACGCTCTTTCTTGGAGATGTATCGGGTGCTAGTGGTGGGGGAAACGCTGTGAGAATCGTCCTCGATGTCGTCCTTGACCAGGGTCGTTGAGCAGATGTTGTTCGAGATCATTATCGAGGGGTACATCGACTTGAAGTCGAGCACGACCACCCATGGTTCGACTCCCGGATCCACCTCATGGACGTATCCACCGGCTATCTTGCCCTGCTTCCTTGGTCCCTGGTTGGTATTGGGTACGGCAACCCCCTCTCTGTCCGCCAGACGTATCACGAGTGAGTCTATCCATCGACTGGTCGTGCTGGTCGCTGCTATGTCCACCGTGGTCAATGATACGGATGCTAAAGCCTCCTTCCTAGCTATCGACTTCAGATTGTCCAATATGTCCAGAGGCAGGACGGTGTCCCTGACGCAGTACTCCAGGACCTCGTCCGGCCTCGCAGCCCATTCCTCGTCCATCTTGCTCGCATCGATGTCCATCTTGTGCATCTCGTCGTCATCGGGCCACAGAAGCTTGGAGACGTACTTTAGGGACTCTCTCTGGGGCCTCAGGGTCTGCCTTGCTTGCCACCAGGCATCGAGGGGGATCCTCCCCTTGATTGTCCAGACCCTGTTCTGCTCCCTATTGGGGAAAATCCTGCCAGGCCTCCTCCATCCCTTCTTTATCTCGCTATCAGACATAGGAACTCTCCCCCATCCCAGAAGGGGCGCGCGATCGACTTCGGAGTTTGGCGAGATATCCTCCGACCTCTCTTCCATCCTAGGCAAGTCGAAGTTGTCGATGTTGTAACCAGTGATGAAGTCCGGGTCCTCTGTTCTGACCACTTCTGTCAGCTTCTCGAGTATCTCTGTCTCTGCTCCAGTAATCGGGTACTCTGTCCTCCGTCCCCCCCTATCTACTATGGCCGCCGCACAGAGTATCGTGTTGTCAGCTATGCTGGTCTCTAGATCGAACGACATGGTGACGAATGGAGCGGGAAACGGGTCCGCCCTCTGAAGCCCCGTGATGTCGCAGGACACCACCATGTCGAGGGGGTAGAGGCCAGAGCCTCCGACAGCCACAATCCTACTCTGTGCAAGTGCTCTGTCTGTTGTCTCGGGGGTCTTCGCCTCTTCGGGTGCCCGTTCTCCCGCCCAGAGGACCTCTCCGCTCATTCGAATGTGCGGGCCAAGATCAAGATCAAGCAAAAGCCTCTGCACGAATAGTATGTCTGCGCTGGTGACGGTCCACCCAAGTCCCGAGAGGGCCTTCCTAACGCTACGGACCTTGGTAGTGTCCCTGACGAATACCCTGTAGTGTGGCCGCACCTTGCCATCCCTAGTGGAGAGCTTCATCCCACTCGGCTCGGGATCACTGCGAACATCCTTGGTCTCGGACACCTTTTCCAAGGACAAATTAGGAGTTGGCAGAGCCTCATCTGTAGAGGGGTCGGATATCTCGACATAGGGCTTGAGGCCGTTCACAAGTAGCAGGGTCGAGTGGCCTGCTCTGGATCTGCACCAGAGCTCTATCACAGTCTTCGGCTCGCCTTCGTCTTGCCATGCTCGATTGTCTCCAGAGACTATGCAGACATCCTCATCCCATTGCATTAGTTCACCCATCCACCTGCCAAGGCTGCTGCTCTACCTCACGTCATCGTGAGGGGCCATAACCATGCCGGGGGGGTCTCCAGCGGAACCGTTGAAAGCCGAGGCGTTCCCCTCCGCAACAATTGGGGTGCGAGGAATGAGTGAGGACGCTGAGCCAGAGATAGACTGGGACTCACTCACTTTCAGCTTCACGCAAACCGATCGCATGTACATAGCGACATGCAAGCAAGGGGAAGAGTGGGATAAAGGGGCTATGCAGGACTTCCAAAACCTGAGCCTATCCCCCGCCGCTGGCGTGATCAACTATGGTCAGGGCCTGTTTGAGGGGATGAAGGCACAGTATGCTGAGGATGGCAGCGTGGTTCTTTTCCGGCCCAGCGACAACGCGCAGAGATCGCGAGAGGGCGCTCGAAGGCTTGGAATGCCACCGGTCCCAGAGGACATGTTCCTCGATGCTGTGGAGAGGACCGTGAGGGAGAACATCAGATGGGTTCCCCCGATGGGCAAGGGGGCCCTGTATGTCAGACCCCTCCTCTTCGGCAGCGGAGCGATTCTAGGCGTCGCTCCTGCCCCCGAGTTCACATTCCTTGTCTACGTCTCCCCGGTGGGGCCTTATTTCAAGGGAGGAATTACTCCCACCTCTCTAAGAGTATCAGAAGAGTTTCACAGGGCTGCCCCAGGAGGTTCGGGGGGAGTCAAGGCGATTGGAAACTACGCACCGGGAATGGTACCCTCTAAGATGGCCAAGAAGGAGGGCTACTCAGAGATAATCTACCTGGATGCCGTCAATCATAGGTACATCGAGGAGGTCGGCGCTGCCAATTTCTTCTGCGTAAAGGACGGGGTCATATCCACGCCTGAGCTGACCGGGACAATTCTCCCGGGCGTAACGAGGGCATCCGTGATGGAACTCGCAGAGTCCAAGGGATACGAGGTTAGGGAGGAGAAGATCGATGTCGAATACGCGCTTGAGGCGGACGAATGCTTCTGCGTCGGAACAGCAGCTGTTATTTCCGCAATCGGAACCATAGAGCACGGAGATCGAGTGGTAGAGTACTGCGGAGGGAATGTCGGCCCGATAGCCATGGAGATGTACGACGCCTTGACGGCCATCCAGCAAAGGCGCGCACCAGACGAGTTCGGATGGACCGTCGCAGTGGCATAGGCCAGTTGGCCCTAATTCTTCAGGACCATTCCTCTAGAGTTTGGTAGAGAAGGGACGAAGCCCCACTTCTCGTAGAATCCATCAATGTCCGCCATGAGATTGATGTATGCATTTGGGGGGGCTTCTCTGAGCAAATAGTCCATCAGCGCATTCATGATCATCGTGCCTCCTCCCTTTCTCTGGAACTCCTCAATTACCAGCATGTCGCAGATTACGAAAATCGTCCCCCCATCCCCTATCACTCTGCCCATTCCAACGATTTCACTCGAACTCTCGAGACGCAGTAGAACGGAGAAAAGCTCCTGTCCCAGACCTTTCTTAGCGCCTTCAGGTGAACGTGGACGCATGCCTGCTCTGACTCTTAGACTGAGGAACTCCCCAACGTCTGGAGTTCCTTCCTCCAACTTGAACAAGGCCTCACTTCCGACCGAATTTCTTCTTCCTTTGTCCGCTCTTTCGATGCTTGAACGACTTTCGCTGAGCACGCCTCCTTCGATCGCCCTTGGCAGGTCCTCTTGTTACATCCTTGCCCTGCTCCTTAGCATCCTCGGATCTCTTCCTGAGTGCAGTTCCTATTGACTTCATCACTCCTTCTTTGCTGCTGGCGCCAGTTACTTCGAAGACGTGCTTGGGAGGCATAATTAGTCTGCCTTCCTTTGCAAATGGCCTAGAGGGGTGACTAGCCTCGGGCTCCTGCCTCATCTTTCTAATTCCGGCACTGCGGGCGGCCCATACCACCGACTCCAATGTCGGCTTTGGGATACTTGCCTCCTTCGGGACCCTTCGGCCGTTTGAACGACTAATTCTAGAGTCGAAGTATCCGGTCCACAGGGTCATCTCCTCCTTTGCCGCCATGCTATCGCCCTATCCCTGAGTGCTGTGTGACTTGAGGGCTTCGTGCCTCATTCTTCCACGAGTACGCCGCTGACTACGCCGTGCATACCAGGTCTGCTTGTCACCCTGACTAGGCCTTTGTCCGTTTCCAGAACTGCCCCCTTAGTCACGATGTTCCTCCTCACGTAGTTTGGATCCGCATCATTTCCGACTACGTTCTTGACGGTGGCTCTCACTGTCTTCCCGTCCTTGGAATTGACGTTGACATGGTTGACTGACAGGGTCCTAACCGTCTGTGAGCCCGCCCTCTTACGGTAGTTCTTGCGAGCATCGACCTCTCCCACGTAAGCGAGTTGTTCCTCGCTCGCGACTTCGGTCCTGCGCTTGCCTCTGTAGCGGTTCGGGCGCTTCAGACGTCCGCCCGTGGGCTTCCTGCGGGAAATGCCGTGCCACTTCGCCATGCGTCCCGCCGACCTGCCTGCCTTATTTCAAACGATTGGAGGTCTAGATTTCTACTTCCAATGCTCACCTAGGTCTGTAGCAGCAGACTCAATTGCTTCTGTGAGCTCTTCGTAGTTCATAGCTACGGGGAATTGTGGAAACTCGTCGATCACATTATCTGGGGGTCTGAATAGAATCCCCGCACTCGCAGTTGAGAGCATGGTCGTGTCATTGTAGGAATCACCAGCGGCGATGACGTGGTAGTTCATTCCCATTAGAGACTCAACCGTCTTGCGTTTGTGGTCATCATACCTGATATTCCAGCCCTCTATCCTTCCACTATCGCCGATAACCAAAGTGTGACACAATAGGGTCGGGTAACCCAATTTCGCCATCATTGGCTTTGCAAACTGGGAGAATGTGTCCGAGAGGATAAGAGTGGGCCACCTCGACTCCAGTGATTGGAGAAAACCCAACGCCCCTTCCATAGGCTCCATGGAATCGATAGTAGACGTGATGTCCGCTATCTTGATGTCATGCTGATCGAGTATTTCCAGCCTGTATCTCATCAGGCGATCGTAGTCAGGCTCTTCCCTTGTTGTCCTTCTGAGTGCCTCTATTCCCGTTCTCTCAGCGACATTGATCCAAATCTCGGGTATCAGTACGCCCTCAAGGTCGAGGCACACAGCAAGCATCGGACAGCGCTGAGGGCTCCGCGCTTCAAGTGTGCGCTTTCGGCATGTTCTTCCGCCTCCCTGCATGTGGGTAATCATGGTGGACAAGAGGCTCAGGAGGAGGACCCCGGTGAGGATCAAGCAGATCAGGGGTGTTGCGGATGAGTTGACTTCGTGGATAGGTCATGAGGTGAACCTCGATGGTTTTCTCGAACAGGCTCACTATCAGGAAACCGACCTTATTCTAGTGGATAGGGTTCCTCTCGCGATGAGGATAGAGATTGGCGGAGAAATGAGATGGTACCCAACGTTGAAGGGAATTTCCGAGTGGAGTGTTGAGAGCTCATGGGTGGCTGTTGACGGGGGCGCGATACCATTTCTGGAAAACGGGGCCGATTGCATGGGCGCGGGAATACACATTGCCGACCCCTCGCTTCAGAAAGGAGACTTCGTCTGGATTAGGAGCCAGGAGACCGGAGAGCCAATCGCGTCAGGGACAGCATTGCACGACGGCGGGGAGATGATGTCCATGACAAAGGGGAAGGCTATTTCCACGATTCACTGGATAGGTGATGACCTTTGGAATCTTGAGACATAGTGCCTCACATTGATGAGTGATGGTATACCACGACCAATCGTGCGACAGGTCTTATTGACACTACTTCTACTTGTTTCGTTGGCACCTTCGGCTAATGCATCCCAAGGGGGGGTCAACGAGGAGCCATCGCTAGAGGGAACCGGCGTGGAGACTGTTTTGCACCCCATTGCGGCATCCGCAGGCGAGTTTTTCGAAGTTAGCGTATCGCTCAATGATGAATCAGAAGGGAACGTTTCTATGGTCAATTGGGTGACTCAGATTTGCATAAACTCGGGCATCTGTTATCCGCCAGAGAAACATTCTATGGAATGGAGCGGGGACTCCTGGGGTGGTACAATTGTGCCAGGGGAAACGGTCACCTACGTTAACTGGAACATCGAGATACAATGGGAGGACGGCAATTCCACGAGCATCCCGGAGAACGGATTCGGGTGGAAGGTCTGGTCAGACTGCTGGTACGACAATGGGACCTGGGGCGGTGATTCGACCGATTGTCGGGAAGCGGGCTCTTCTTCAATACCAGGCTTCGTAACTCCTTTGGCTATTGTCTCCATATCCATGGCGGCATTGATGGTTTGGCGTGAGTGATAAGGACATGGGGGAAGACAAGGAGCCAGGCTTCGTTGACTTGGAGTTCTTCGAGATCGACAGCGAAACCATGCTTTCCAAAGCTCGTTCGTTCTATGAGCAGATGGATCGTCGGAGGACCACTAGGCACTTTTCCAATCGGGAGGTCCCCCGTGAATTGATTGAACTCGCAATCAGGACAGCAAGCACCGCTCCTTCGGGAGCCCATCTCCAGCCCTGGACATTCGTGGCAATCTCGAACAAGGAGCTGAAGGCGGTGATCAGGGAGGAGGCGGAGAAGGAAGAGGCCAGGTTCTATGAGGAAAGGATACCCGAGGAGTGGGAGGAAGTACTGGCACCACTTGGTACTGATAAGGTGAAGGAACACATCACTGAAGCCCCTTGGGTAATTGTTCTGTTCAGGCACTCGAAGAGGGAGAGGGGAGACGGACTCGCACCTACTTACTACTCACAGGAGTCTTGCGGAATTGCAGCCGGACTTCTCATATCAGCGATTCACAACATGGGCCTGGCGACTCTCACCCACACCCCATCTCCGATGGGTTTCCTCCGCGAAATACTCCAGAGGCCAAAGCACGAGCACGCAATGCTCCTTCTCCCTGTTGGATACCCTGCTGAGGGAGCGAGAGTTCCCGACTTATCGAGAAAGGCATTGGAAGAGGTCTCGGTTTTCCGAGATTGATTAAGTATCGCAGAGATTCTCGATTAGACATGAAGAGTACCAGAAAGAACGCCTTGGCGATTCTAATAGCCCTACTGATGACTGTATCTGCCCTATCGGGTTGCACCGGGACTGATGACGACGTGGTCGATGAGACTGCAGATCTCGAGGACTGGAATGTTTTCCTGGCCCAGAGCTCGTCCGACCTCCCTTCATGTGATTCGGAAACCGAAGGAAGGCTCTACTACGTCTCATCTGAGTCGGGGTTCCAAGCATGCACGACTGGCACATGGCAGCCGATCGACCTAACCGGACCTTCGGGGGCCGACGGAGAGGCAGGCCCAGCAGGTCCGGCTGGAGCCGACGGAGAGGCAGGCCCAGCAGGTCCGGCTGGAGCTGACGGAGAGGCAGGCCCAGCAGGATCACCTGGTGAAGATGGGACGTCGTTCTCAGTCATCGGAACCGTGGATCAAACTTCGGATCTTGGAGAGATATACATCGGCGATCCCGGGGACGCTTTCATGGTGGAATCAACTGTACACATACACGTTTGGAGTGGATCCGAGTGGATTGATCTAGGCAACATCTCAGGCCCAGAGGGAAGATCCGGACCACAGGGGCCCCCAGGTGCAGAGGGGCCATCCGGACCACAGGGGCCCCCAGGCGCAGATGGTGCTATGGGTCCAACGGGAGCCGATGGCGAGGATGGGACCGATGGCGAGGATGGGGCCGATGGCTCTTTGCCCGTGATGATGGAGATGGACGTAACGGTCTCTAGCATGAAGTTCTACATCGACTCAATCATGCAAGCTGACATCACCCTCTACAGGGGTTTCACATACACATTCGACCAGTCTGCTTCCAGCAACTCAGCCCATCCACTTAGGTTGTCCACAACCAGCGATGGATCGCATGGAGGGGGAAGCCAGTATACCGATGGCGTGACGTACACAGGGAGTCAGGGTTCTAACGGCCTGCTAACATTCACAGTTCCTTTGGATGCTCCCGACACACTGTACTACTATTGCCAAAACCACGCAAACATGGGAGGGGAGATTTCGATCCAATCCCTAGGTAGCGTTTCGTGATTTCAGACTCTGTTGTGAAGATTCTTCGGAGGGTACGGCAAACACCAATGCCACTCCCGAACCAACGATGAGAAGGCCACCCACCCAATCCGCAGGGTCGAGGGTCTCCCCAAAAATTGCAAATCCGTAGAATGTCGCTACAATTACTGTGAGGTATGAGAAGGCGCTGACCCACGCAGCATTCGCCTTGTGGTATGCCATCGTTATTCCAATCTGGCCCCCACCTGCACCGACTCCCACTCCAATCAGGGAAGCGATAGTTGCGGAATCTAGTGATGGGATATCTGGGGCAGCTTGGATAATGCTTCCACAAACAGAGAAAGCCGCGAACCAGAAAACTACAGTAGCAGGAGAGTCAGTCTTCCTAAGCTCCCTGACGTACATGTATGCAAGGGCGGCGAAGAACCCCGAACCTAGTGCTAAGAGTGCATCAGGCTCTATGCTACCTATTTCGGGCGAAATAATCAGGACGATTCCAACAAATGCAGTAATGACGAGAATCGCAACTCCGGACGAGACTCTTTCTGCCAGAACCCTCCCCGAAAGCAGCGCTACGAAAAGCGGGCCTGTATACTGGAGGGTGACAGCCTGGCCTATGGGGATCCTACCAAGGGCCGTGAAGTAGAGAATCATCGCCATCAGGCCTACAGAGCATCTGAGTAACATTGTCTTCCTATCATTGATCCTCAAGCTGATTCCTCGGGTCGCTGCGAAGGCCGCAACTGCAAATGCAATCACAGCCGATCTGACCATTATTATCATCCACACATCAGTATGGTCGCTAGTCCACTTGACCAACGCATTCATGGTTCCAAAGCAAACGCTGCCGAAAATCATCC
>Ga0207993_1000004_pt1 | contig 117241 bp, 101 predicted proteins | sample ETN01SmetaG_2_FD_185791 | JGI IMG/M metagenome (GOLD analysis project Ga0207993, IMG submission 185791) | Marine microbial and viral communities from oxygen minimum zone, Eastern Pacific Ocean - ETNP2014F12-01SV265 (SPAdes) (version 2) | ecosystem: Environmental > Aquatic > Marine > Oceanic ...
ACTGGCAACGACCCGCTTACTATTGCAAGAGCATCTGAAATAGAAGGCTTCGTTAATTTAGTTGGCAGGGTAATGTCTGCAAAGCCCGATGTAATCGTAAGGAAAGACGGCAGTGGGGAGATTCCGATCGTTAGAGGCAAGATTGCTGACGACACTGGCAGCATGGGTTTCCTTTCCTGGAAGGAGTTCGAGCATGAAGAAGGGTCTTTGGTTAAGATCGTAGGGGCCTCCGTGAGGAAATTCCGTGAAACACCAGAAATTCAAATTAATGATGGGACCGTAATAGAGGCTTATCACGATACTTCGTTCCCTGATTTTTCCAAATTGTCCGAGTCAGATAAGGTTAGTATCTCCGATTTGAGAAATGGAATGAGAGACGTGGAGATAACCTTGCAGGTCGAGAATTGGGCTAAGAGGACTTTCGAGTCTCAAGATGGCGTGTCCAAGGTTGTAAGAAGTGGCGATGTAATGGACCCAACAGGCAGGTGTAGGCTCACCGCTTGGTGTGATTTCGATCCAAAACCTGGAGAATCAATCAGGATTGTTGGTGGAAGGGTACAGTTCTGGCAGGGCTCTCCAGATTTGGTAATTGATGATTTAGAACAGGTTTCGAGTCTTGCAGACGCACCATGGGAAAGGATAGACCCGGATAATCACTGGGTAGAGGTTGATCTGACAGAAATTACTCGAGGGGGTTCTCGAAGAGGGATTTCGACTGAGGGGACCATTGTTGCCATAAATAGCGGTTCGGGAATAATCGAGAGGTGCCCCGAATGTAGGAGAATGCTGAGAGATGGTTCTTGCTCGGAGCACGGGGCCCAGATAGGAGAAGAAGATCTGCGCCTCCGATTTGTATTAGATAACGGCGTTTCGAATGCAAACTTATTCCTCGGCAAGGAACCATCTGAGGATTTTCTTGGAATGAGCATGAATGAAATCAAGAGTGAGATTTCGAACATAGGTAAAGAATCGTTCATTTCCAATCTAAGAAGGCGAGTCCTAGCTAGAAAAATAGCAGTTCATGGCAGGTGCGCAGTGGACGGACAGGGTGCTATGTTGTTTGCGGATAAGATAGTGATATTGGAACCTAAACCTGCTGAAGAAGCGGAAATTGTGATGAAAAAGTGGGAGGTGATTCTGTGATTTCAGGAACAGGAAGCCGGAGAGTGAGGCAGAGTGCAATTCGTATTTTTGCACAGGAATACTCAGAGTCTTCATTGATTGAGAAGGGAGTCGGGGAATATGATCCTAGTTTTGTAATCACCAAATTAGGCGCCAAGGTGAATCGATGTCTGATCTGCGGGGGGCTAGAGAGAATGGAAAGAAGAGATGGGGACTCAGGGCCATTCTACAGGGGACAGGTTCGAGACCCCTCGGGCACCCATTACTTCGATGTGGCTCCGTTCCAACCCGAACTACACCCTGATGCTGAAGAGTTGCTCGCTAGATTCGAAACAGGCGATTCGATTCTAGTTTCAATAGTAGGTAGGCAGAAGTCAAATGAGTCCGAAGATGGTGGAATTTTCACTTCCATAAGAGCCGAGAGTTTCACCGAAATAGATCTCGAGTCTTACAAGTCATGGATGGTAGAGGCTGCTGACGCCACCCTGAGGAGATTGGAAGCATATGCCTCATCACAAGGTGCGGAATTAAATGAGGATGGCTTGAGAGATGCTGGAGTTCCGGATGATCTTGTTTCAGGAATGCTGCAGGCTCGCGGGCATTACTCCGAGTTTGACACAGAGGCTTACAGAGTTTGGATTCTCAAGGCCTTTTCAAGGGCTCTTGGGCGGGCAGAAGAAACACCCGAAGTATCGATAGAAGATAATGCCAAGCCTGTGGAATCTAGGCCTGTTGAGCCAGTTGAGTCTGCTGATCCAAGAGATGTCATATTGGGGATACTAAGTTCCAATGGCGGGGACTTAGTTGAATACGATGACCTTGTTGCGGCTTGCATCTCGGCTGGCTCCTCCGGAGAAGCGGCAGAGGATGCGATAGAGCACCTAAGAGATGTCACGATGGAAATCTCAGAGCCTAGCTTCGGTTTCTTCTCTAGTTCCTCGTGATCTTCGCTATTCACTGTTTGAATCCAAGGAAGAAAGCTTGGACCTGATCCTATCAATGGTTTCTGCAGTATCCTCGACCAATGGGGTTTTTTCACTGCCAGATGTCATTGCCGCGCCCTTCACCTCAGCAATGTTGGTTGCGACCATTAGAACACGATGCCTGACGAATTGCTCGTTTATTGGCCATCCCCTCCTGTCGGCTAGTCGAAGCAAGAGGTCCCTCTCAGAATCTCCCCATGCCCCTCCATGCCCCCTTAGGATGGTCCCCACCATCCTCTCTAAATCGCCCACCCTGGCATGAATGGTCAGAATATCACCTTGGATGTGGCTAGGTTGATTGTCCAAACCGATCAAAAGTGAGTCGCTGGCATCCTCCAGCAAGGCTTCTGCTGGAACGGCTTGGAATTCCTCGATGGGAATCACCGTGGTTTCCATATGTTCTACGATATCGGGTTCTGGCTCTTGGAAAAGGACGGACTGGAGGCCGTTTCTCCTCAAGCTTCTCTTTATCCTCCCCCAACCATTCATTTGGCTTGTCAGCACTCCAGCCACCCGGCCCATCAGAATGGTCCTATTGCCGGTCAGATCGAGCTCCAACTTCTTACACATCTCATGCAAGTCGTCCCTATTCATCTCTGCCAGATTCTCGATTGTCATCCTCCGAGAGTCGAAGTTCAAATGAAGCCAAAGCCGCTGTCTCCTCTCCTTATGGGATCCTGAAGACTTGATTCCGAAGACCTTCAGGAAATCACCCATGTCCTTGTGTGGCATTGACTGGATGCCCTCCCAAGACAAATCATGCTCAGCGAGAATCTGGTTGCTGATCAAACGGGCCCTCAGAACCTCCACAGAACCTGACTTCGAAAGACCTGAACTATCGGCCCTCTTCCTCAGATCCTGAAGATTCTCAGTATAGAGAGAGTTCAGTAAATTGGAGTCCACCCTCATGGTTACACTGGCCCTCGAGAGGGTTCCTTAGTTATCGGTTGCCCCAGAGTTGGACTGTGAAGTGTGATTTGAGTAGGGGCACTCTCTCTGCGGTTTCTATTCTGGGAGAAAGGGCGTGGCATCTTCATCGGAGGGGTGATCGCGAGGAACGTCCCTGGTGGATTCTTTGATGAGGATTGACCAGTCCATCAAAAGGGCGATGACGGCGCGCTGATACTCGCTCATTGCCACAAGCCTCTCTAGTGAAAGGGTCCTTCGACCATCCTTGGAAATAGTCTCAATCCTTATTTCGACCCTGACCTCATCATGGTAAATCTCTCCATCGGGATCGTGGCAAGATTGCTCCAACACCAAATCTCGACTCTCCTCTGCCTGCCTTAGGATTGCTCCAACCTGCCTGTGCCTAACTTCCAATCCGGTTATTCCGTGCATCGAGCTGTCCAAGTCCGTCATAATCCTGCTCTGTACCCAAAGAACGGTATTGCCCTCCGGTTCGGTAAGTTTAGCGGACAATCGAGGAGGGAAGCCCGCTCTAGAAACTATGGCGATCAGGTCCGAATATGGAGGTGGTAAGAAGTGAGGTGCCCCTCTCTCGTTAGGCTGGGACAACAGAGTGTGCCTCCTCTCATTCTGGTTTGTCTCGTCGTACTCTGCCCTAGAGATGACAAATCCATCAATATCGCCTTTCTCCAGCATTTCGGCCAGCAAGATGGGGAGTTTTTTCCGATCTTCAGGAGATTGAAAGCCGGGATACAGGACGGACAGGCCATCGGGCGATACTGCCTGCAAGTCTGGTCTGGCCCTGAGAAGTTGTCTCCGTATCAAACCTGAATCTGAGACGATTATCGCAGACTTCGGTTGATACATAAGGCGGTCGGAGGATACTAGAACTAGGCTTGGGCGTCTTGGAGTTCTGGCCCCGATAATCTGGCAACCGCAATCAGAAATCATCTGTTCTCTTCCGAAAATATCTGATGCCGGGAACGCGAACATATCGAGATCGCCTTCTGAAAGCGACTTTATCCCGGATTCGAAATCCTCGACGGGTATGACGGAATTCTCGATATCTGATGGTTCGCTGGATTCTAAGTGTGAGTTAATCTGTGAAGTAACGTGGCAATCGAGAGAATCCAGAGTTCCTACAACTATCCGGTTTTCCATCGCATCCACCTCAAGGGGGGGGCACGCCTTGTACCCATTCTGAGCGGCGTGCGCACCCGTTGATATATGCGACCCCTAGGCTGAATGAACCATGGAAGCGGAGAAAATGAGTTCGATGACGCTAGATTCTATCAAGGACTTTGTCGAAGATTCCATTGAAGAGTTGGTCCTTGAAAAAATGAGTTCGCGCCTAGATAAGCCCGTGATGTCAATAGCTAGTGACGTCCTACTAGGGGGAGGGAAGAGGTATCGCCCCATTCTGGCCATACTATCTTACAAAGCCGCAGGAGGGAGTAATCACAGAGAGGCATTGGACCTAGCACTTTCCTCCGAGTTGATTCACACCGCGACGCTGGTCCATGACGATGTGTACGATCAATCAAAAATGAGGCGTGGGAAGCCGACAATACACTCGACACATGGAACATCACATGCGATAATCACTGGAGATTATCTTTTCACATTGGGTTTCGAGTTAGGGGCCAGGTACGACGAAAGGATAGTCGGCAGGGTTAGGGACGCATGCGCAGGAATAGCCTCTGGAGAGATACTCCAGTTCGAGCATATAAATGACCTCAATACCAGACCAGAGGACTACTACGCAATAATTGACGGCAAGACTGCTGGTCCATTCGCCGCAGGGTGCTCTAGCGCCGCAATGATAGCAGGTTCGAGTGAGGAGGTTTCTGATGCATTATGGGGCTATGGGATGGAATTGGGGAGGGCTTTCCAGCTTGTTGATGACATCCTGGACTTGGCAGGGGGCGATCTCATTGGGAAGCCTCGTGGAACTGATGTCCATGAAGGTAAGATGACTTTGCCGATAATCTACGGGCTAACAATGCTACACGGGACCAATAGGGACCAGTTGAAGGACGTCCTTACCAACTTCGGGGATGACAGGTTGCAAGAGTTGGTCGAACTACTGGAGAAAGCGGGCTCGTTCGAATATGCGAAATTACTTGTTTCGAACCATGTAGAGAGGGCTTTGGACCACATCGAAGTACTTCCCGATTCCGAGGAGAAAGAAATGCTTACCGAGATCGCTTTGATCTCGGAGTCAAGGACAAACTAACGGAGGTGCTCCCCTGAACGAGGAGAAGTACTGGGATGCGATAATCATCGGCGGTGGTCCCGCGGGGAGTACAGTTGCGAGATATGCAGCAGAGGGTGGTTTGAGTGTCCTGGTTATCGATGGGAGAGACCCAGTTGGGTCGCCCCTTCAATGCGGGGAGTTAGTGCCCACGAACGAGGAGATGAAGCGACTATGCCCCCGGGTTCCTGAGATGGACGATCTATTCAGGACCCCCGCGAACGCAATCTCGAGGAAATGCAACAAAATGAGGATTGTCAAGCCAAATGGAAAGGGGATGGATTTCGATTTCGAGGGAATGGTGCTAGACAGGGTTTCTCACGACGAGGCCTTGGTCGATCTTGCACGTTCAAAAGGGGCTGAATACCTATTGGGGAAACGTGTCAAGAGAGTGGATGGAGATGCTGTTATACTATCCAATGGATCAACTATGAGAGGGAGGGTGATTGTTGGTGCCGGGGGTCACAATGACCCTATTAGAAAGCGATACTGGGGCGAGGAATCGTTGAATATTCCCGTCAAATTTGCAATAAAGAATGGAAGCCATTCGGACGCTCTGGAGTTGCACTTCGGATCCGTAGCCCCTGGGGGTTATGCATGGGTATTCCCAAAGAGTTCTGGTTCCAATATTGGCTTGGGGATACAGAGGAGGATGTCGAGAGGAAAGAGCTTGGAGAACTACGCAAACGTCTTCATCGAGCGATTCGAAGGTGAGGAAGTTTTCCGGGGTGCTGGATATCTTCCAATGTCTGGAACTGTTAGTTCGTTTGTTAAAGGCAATTACATGATAGTGGGAGATTCGGCTGGAATGGTTCTGCCATCAAATGGGGCGGGTATTACGATTGCAATGATCGGTGGTCGGATTGCAGGCAAGGTGATTTCCGAGCATGTCAATTACGGTACTGATCTGAATGAATATGAGAGGAGGTGGGAGTACCAGATGGGAAGTGTGATGCGTAATTCCAAGAGGTCTTTTTCCATTGGGAGCATGTTGTTCAGATTTCCTGATTGGTTCCTGAATTTTGCTTTCAACCCGCTTACGAAGGGAATTATCTGGAGAGCCGTGACCTGTCGGAGAATGTTCTGGATATTCTAAGGCGCGCGAGCGGACCAGATTGTTGCCATACCTGGAAAGATTACTCTGGCCTTGACATCTTCGAATCCGACCTCCTTCAACATCGAGACGTAATCTCTAGTTGTTCCGAATTCGGAATACGTCTTTGTTAGCCACTTCCATGGGTGATCTCTCTGGCCACAGACTATCCGGGCATATGCGCCTACCCAGACCTTCATCCATAGGACTCCCAGTATTCCGTGGACCCTATTCATCTTGGCTGGATCTACAATGATGATTGGCGATCCTGGCCTTAATACTCTTAGCGATTCAGAGAGGCCTGCTTTCTTGTCGTACCAATCTCTGAATGAGAACAAAGAGCAAACTGCGTCAAAGGAGTTGTCATCGAAAGGAAGATCTTCGGCAGTGCCCTCAATGAAGGTTGCTGGTTCTTCTCCCCTCCTCTTGCGAGCAGAATTTACTCTTTCCTCAGCCGTAGAAAGCATCTCTGGAATTGGGTCTAGGCAAACCAAGTCCTTGCCAACAACATCCTCTGCGAAACTCCCTGGGCCACATCCAACCTCCAGTATTTTTCCGTTCGGAAGCATCTCCCTAACTTTTCTACGCCATCTTGAGACCTGTCCTAATGTAGCGAAGCGATTGATTCTATCATAGACAGGTATTGTGGCCAATAGATTTCTCTGGAGTTCATCCCAATCATCGGCACCCATCCCCTCCGCGTCCATGTCATGGCCCGAAGAAAGACGTATTTGGAAGGTTCCCGAGTGGGTTCATAGTAGGAGTCGAACCGGTGGGATTCACGAGGTTATCATCATAAACTCCTCATCGGTCGCCAAAGCACCGTAGGTGCATATAATGGGACGAGAAGAAGTTCTACGAGCAATAAGGCAGGCAGAAGGCGAGGCGAAGAAGACCATTGCAGATGCACAGTCTGAAGCCACTGAGATTATCTCCAAGGCGAGGTTGAAGGCTACGGAAATCATCCAGTCCGGTAAGTCCGATTCTGAAGCCAGTTCCCAGAATATGATTTCAGAAGCAAGGAGCGCTGCGGAGGGAGAAGCCGCTAAGGAATCCAAAAAGGGGGATTCTGCCATCGGATCGATTCATGAAAGCGGCGAAGGAAGTAGGGGAGAAGCAGTAAAGGCCGTGCTCGATGCTTTCAGATCCTAGAACAAAGGGAATTCAGATGTCGCAAGTCCATACACTACAAATGGGCAGATTGGTTGCTGCAGGAAGTAAAAACAAACTTTCTGAGGCTATACACGCTCTGGCTAGTCTGGAAGCACTGCACATTGTGGACTATGATGACTCAGAGGAGGGTTTCTCGTTGGGGACGCCCGGAATTAAGTCCGAAGAGGTAGGTCGAGATTTGGTTAGAGCTAGAGCGGCAAAATCGGTCGTCAACGCGACTACCCCCTCAAGGCCTCTGAAGGCAGAGGAAATCAGAAGCAAACTAGAAGGGGACCTTCAGAGGGAGATAGAAGAGGCGCTAGACCTGAGCTCAAAAATAACCGATTTGGAGACAGCAATAGGCTCCCTCAGGGAACAGGAGGATTTACTCGCAGAGTTAGAACCACTGGGTGTCGATTTGGATTTGCTGTCTGGATACGAATCTATAGTCGCATTCGTTGGTAGGGTTGAAGATACCTCTGCTGCCAGAGAAGCCTCCTCATCGGGACTAATAATTGAATCCAAAAAACAGGATGGCATGGTGGCTGTATTTCTCAGAAATAACGATTCCAAGCAAGCAGAGTTATTGTTGGAATCTGCAGGCTTCCAACAGACTCCCGTCCCTTCAGGAAGTGGGTCAGTCTCCGTTCTACTCTCGAAAATCAGGACGGAGATGGATGAGGCAATAGGCGAAAAGACCAGTCTGGAAGGAAAGCTGGATTCATGGTCACAATCTCATGGAGAGTATCTAGTATGCGGCTTGGAGGTCTTGGAGAGAGACCACGAAATTCTGACAGCCCCGGTAAGAGTTGCAGTTTCTGACCATGCATTCGTTGTTGATGGGTGGCTGGAAATGAGGAGGGCTGACGAAGTAGAAAGGGAACTGAAAGGTTCATGTTTGCACATCGAAATATCTCCTTTCGAAATGGAGGCAGGTGGCGGCGGACATGGCCACTCTGATCACCATCACGACCAGCAAATGCCTCCGATTTCCTATCAGGAGAGGAGTTCATCCAGGCCAATGGAACTATTGACCGACGCAGTAGGAAGACCTGCTTATGGAAGAATAGACCCAACGGTATTCATGCTTATTTCTTATCCATTATTCTTCGGAATGATGTTGGGTGATATGGCATATGGCCTTGCTACCATAGCTCTGGGATCATTCCTGATACTAAGGTCAGGGCCCAACGAAATGGTAATGCTAGGGGGGAAGTTCCTGACTTATATCGGCTTAGGAACTCTGGTATTTGGGTACATTTACGGAGAGTTTGCGGGCTTCGAGTTTTTGCCTCATATCGAAACCAAATACAAGACTGCGGAAGAATGCAGTTACATTTGGCACCAAGGATATTGTTACAAGGACGCTTACATGTTGGAAAAGGGAGACTTGCCCTCATGGGTATCATGGATGACCGCACTGTATCCTAACGATGGTAGGATACACTACGTCCTAGAAGGCCCCTTTGGTGCTTCCTTGACATATCCATTCCACCGCGTTACTCCCGTTGACGATGGAGGCAATCTAGAACATCTGATACTACTGACCATCTACCTTGGTATCATTCACATTTTCATCGGTCTTGCGATTGGATTCAGAGATATACTCCTCTATGGCAATGGCCACGGTGGTTTCGGGTTTGTCTGCGCTTTCTTCGAAAAGGGAACTTGGATGCTTTTGTTGTTTGGTGGCTTTCTCTTTGCTTACGGGTACGTCGGACCTGGAGGCACCGAAATGAGGAACATCGGGGGCGCTATCGCGGGTACATCGGTACTCATGCTTATGTGGACATTGTACAGATACCACGGCGTTCCCTTCCCCATTAATGTGGGATTGGCCCCCATTGAGGCAGTCGGAATGATGCCCTCGGTGATTTCGTACGTTAGGCTGTTTGCTGTTGGGGCGGTCGGGGTAAAGATCGCTGAAACGGCAAATGTAAATCTGTTTACTAAGATAGACTTTGGCGACCCGTTGATTGCAGTCTTGTTAATCATCGGGTGGATTTTAGGGCAAATCTTTGCACTTGTACTTGGTTTGTTCAGCCCAAATATCCACGCTGCAAGGCTCCACTTCGTAGAGTGGATGAGGCAATATTACGACTCTAGCGGTGAGGCATTCGATCCCTTCGGTAGAAAATCAAAGTTCGTGGAGGGCGATTATTAGATTCCAAGCAACAGCTTGAAAAAAGGAGGAAAAAATATGAATGACAAAAAAATGATGAGTGGAATGAGAATACTGATGGTTCTGTTGGCGCTAGTAATGGTGGCCAGCGGTGTACAGGCACAAGAAGCAGCAGATAATGATAGTACAGAAGCAGCGTACAAGATGATTGGTGCCGGCCTAGCACTGGGCCTTGCAGGAATTGGAACTGGCCTTAGCCAGGGGCCAATCGGTGCAGCAGCAGTTGGAATGATCGCAGAAGATGAGAAGAAGTTCACATACGGGCTGATTTTCACAGCTCTGCCAGAAACAATTGTGCTATTCGGCTTCCTAGCAATATTCCTGCTGTGAGAAGAAAACAAAACACAAGGAGGATAGGATATGTCGCTTGACACGCTAGCAGACGAGATTACTAAACAAGCAAAGGGGGAAGCCCAGTCTATCCTAGACGAAGCTAGAGCAGAAGCAAAGAGGATCGAAGAAGAAGCAACAAATGAGTCCGCTCAAACTTCCTCTGCGGCATCTAACAGGGCAGAGAGAGAAAGCGAACAAATCTCTGTTGAAGTGGTAGCATCGGCTAGGCAAGCGAATCAAAAAAGAGCCTTGATAGCTAGAAGGGAGGAGCTAGAATCTACTTGGGAAGCGGCTAGGGAAGAGGTTAGTTCACCTAAATTGGCAGGTAGGAAGAAGATTCTTGACTCGCTCATAAAAGAAGCATCGGAAACCAATTCGGATATGGTGTTGAGGCCTGTGAAAGTCGACAGGTCTGCACTTTCCAAAGGTGGATTCAAGATGGGAGAAGACATTGAGGGACTGGGGGGATTCGTTCTCGAGTCCAAGGACGGTTCGACGATGCTGGACTTCAGATTCGATATGATGCTAGAAGAGGCATGGAAAAATACTCTGGGCGAGATTAACAGGATACTTTTCAAGGAGTGAGGTGGTTAAATGGTCAGGGCGCAAAGTGGCAGATCCAATCTGTATAATGCGTCAGCCAGAGCCAAGGCACGAAAGGCATCCCTAATTGATCAAACCAGAATGCGCCAGTTGGTACAACAAGGAACGGAATCTATCGGTGCAAGCATAGGGGAGATGGGGTACAGAACGGAAATGGACCTATATGCCTCCAGGATGAGTGGGGCCGATGCAGTAGAGGCCGCTCTTTTCCACAACCTAGACAATGACCTTGCAGAGGTTCTAAGATTCTGTCAGGGCAAACTTAAGTCCATTGTGGCGATATACGTTGAAAGATTCGACTATGAGAAGGCAAAGACGGTTCTTAGGGCCGTAAATGGGGGTGCTTCAGACGAGATAATTGAGAATCAAATATTGCCATCAGAAAATCCTCGAAATGCAACTTGGTTGACCATTGTGAAAAATACGGAGGGACTTGATGAGGCAGTTGAGGCTATGGCCGGAACTCCATGGGGGCAAACTCTCTCCAGACTCGATGGTGAGTCCACTCTTGAGGCGATGGAAAACGCACTAGACATGCAATATTTCGCTGATGCACTAAGAGCCGTAAAAGGAAAGGAAGGCAGCCCCCAGCTACTAAAGTACCTCAGGATGGAAATCGATCACCGGAATGTTATCAATGAGTTCAGATCGATTCGAATGGGGATGTCTTCAGAACAGCGACAGGCGATGATAATTCCTGGGGGCAAAATTGACTCGGCCACCATGAAGCAGGCCTGTGTGGCAGAGACTGATGAAGAGTTAATCGATGTACTTCGTCGGAGTAGTTCTTTTGATGACACCGGTTTTGACGAGGCTAGGGAAGAATCGAGTAGACTTCGTAGCCTGGACCCATATGCGGAGCTTCTCTCTCACCAGAGGCATGCAGTACTGAGGAGGTTTGCGCACCTAAGTCCGATTTCAGCATTCCCAATAATCCACTACATCGAGAAGAAAGCGCTGGAAGTCAGAAATCTTCGATTACTAGTACGCGGGAAAGCTGTGGGACTGCCTAATGAAGTACTAGAGGCGCACATGGACTACTGAGGTGAGAAAATGGAGATTGCAGTGGTAGGACAGTTGGAATTTACACTAGGGTTCCAGCTTGCAGGAGTAAAAAACCTGTACAACCCATCTGATGATGAGGAGCTTGCGGAACTTCTTCGTGATCTTTTGAGTCAAGAGGAAATAGGAGTTGTCGTAGTTGACAACTTCGATCTAGTGAGGCTTCCCGAGAGGCTAAGAGTGCAGCTATCGGAAAGTGTGACGCCCACAGTTCTGGGCATAGGGACCGAGGAGGATAACACACTCCGAGAGTCCATCAAATCAGCACTCGGTGTTGACCTTTGGAAATAAGATTCAAAAATAATGGAAGTGAAAAAAAATGAGTACAGAAAATGGAGTGATATACCGGATTTCCGGACCAGTTGTGACCGCCACGGGCATTGCCCCGAGGATGTATGAGGTTGTCAGAGTCGGGAATGAAGGATTAATGGGAGAAGTAATTGAGTTGCATGGAGACCAATCGGTTATCCAAGTCTATGAAGAAACATCGGGAATCAGGCCGGGGGAGCCTGTAATCAGAACTGGTCAGACTTTGTCAGTGCAACTGGGACCGGGACTATTGACCCAAATATACGATGGGATTCAGAGACCTCTTCCTAAGCTAGAGGAGACAATGGGTGTTTTCATCACCAGAGGCGTCGACGCAGACGGACTCGATCTGAATAAGGAATGGGAGTTCGTTCCCACGGTCAAAGTAGGGGACGAGGTGACGGCAGGAAATGTGATAGGAACTGTTCAAGAAACCGAGACTATTGAGCACAGGGTCATGTTACCACCTGGAAAGGCAGGAGTCATCAAAAGCATAGAGTCCGGTTCATTCAACATCACCCAGACAGTGTGCAAGCTCGAAGACGGATCTGAGATATCGATGATGCAGGAGTGGCCAGTAAGGCACCCTAGACCATTCGTTCAGAAGTACGCACCGGATGTGCCACTCATTACAGGACAGAGGATACTGGACTTCCTCTTCCCTCTTGCCAAGGGTGGCACTGCAGGGATCCCTGGACCGTTCGGGTCCGGAAAGACGGTCACCCAACAGCAACTTGCAAAGTGGTCCGATGCTCAGATAGTGGTTTACATCGGATGTGGAGAGCGTGGAAATGAAATGACTGAGGTCCTCGACGAGTTCCCCCACCTGATTGATCCCAACACCAATAAGCCTCTGATGAACAGGACGGTAATGATTGCAAATACATCGAATATGCCAGTTGCAGCCAGAGAGGCATCCGTCTACACGGGAGTAACTATCGCAGAGTACTTCCGAGATATGGGGTACAACGTGGCTCTAATGGCTGACTCCACTAGCAGGTGGGCTGAGGCGATGAGGGAGATTTCATCGAGGCTGGAGGAGATGCCAGGCGAGGAGGGTTATCCAGCATACCTCTCAAGTAGACTGGCCGAATTTTATGAGAGAGCAGGGAGAGTTGAGACCTTGTCCGGAGATGATGGTTCAGTGTCGGTGATTGGAGCGGTGTCCCCACCTGGTGGCGATATCTCGGAACCCGTTAGCCAAGGCACTCTCAGGATAGTGAAGGTTTTCTGGGGGCTTGACGCTGGTCTCGCCAGACAGAGGCACTTTCCTGCGATAAACTGGCTGAGCTCCTATAGCTTGTACCCTCAGGCCCTAGACCAATGGTATAGGGACAATATTGCGAGCGACTTCCCCGAAGTTAGGACCGAAATAAGCACTCTCCTTCAAATTGAAGCTGAATTGCAGGAGATTGTCCAGCTTGTAGGTTCAGATGCTCTACCAATAGACCAGCAACTCACACTAGAAGTAGCGAGGATGATCAGGGAGTTCTTCTTACAGCAGAACGCCTTCCACGACGTAGATACATTCAGCGATCTGAAGCTACAGTATGACATGGCCAAGGCAATACTGAACTTCCAAGAAGAGGGGAAGAAGGCTATTGCTGGTGGTGCACAACTCGAAGACGTGGTTAACGTACCTGCTAGAACCGACCTAATGAGAGGTAGGTTCGAGGAAGGTTACGACGGCAGAATCGAGAGTCTAGTTTCGGAGATGGGGAAACAGATTGCTGCTAGCATGGAGGAAAACTGAGGTGATATTATGAGTGGAAAAGAGTACAGAACAATTACAGACGTAAAGGGACCTCTTGTGTTCCTAAACAAAACCGAGCCCGTTTCGTATAACGAGATTGTGCAACTGAGGCTCAGTGACGGTTCAATCAAAAACGGACAGGTTCTAGACACATCCGATGACCAAGTGATAGTACAGGTGTTCGAAGGGACGGCATCTGTCGACAGGCAGACAGGTGTAAAATTCCTCGGAGACGTGTTTAAGCTCCCTGTAAGCAAGGGGCTAATTGGAAGGATTCTGGATGGTGCGGGGAGACCCAGAGATGGTGGTCCAGAAATCGTTGCTGATGATATGGCCGACATTATCGGAGCCGCAATTAATCCATATTCGAGACAGAGCCCGGAATCATTTATCCAGACAGGAATTTCCGCGATCGATGCTTGCACATCACTTGTCAGAGGACAAAAACTCCCGATTTTCAGTGCAAGCGGACTCCCTCACAACGACATCGCTTTGCAAATCGCAAGGCAGGCCAAACTAGTGGATAGCGACGACGACTTCGTCGTAGTTTTCTGCGCAATGGGAATCACTGCCGAAGAGTACAACTTCTTCGTACATGACCTAGAGAGGACTGGGGCACTTGAGAATGCAGCACTATTCGTAAACCTAGCCGACGACCCGGCTGTAGAGCGGTTGATCACTCCTCGATTGGCACTCACGGCTGCCGAGTACCTAGCCTTCGAACACGACTATCACGTTCTAGTCATATACACGGACATGACAAACTACTGTGAATCACTGAGGCAGATTGGAGCGGCTAGGGAGGAAGTTCCTGGAAGGAGAGGTTACCCGGGTTACATGTACACCGATCTTGCGATGCTGTATGAAAGAGCAGGTCTAGTCAAAGGAAAGAAGGGTTCCATAACACAGTTCCCTATCCTAACTATGCCTGGTGACGATATTACGCATCCAATTCCAGATCTATCAGGATATATCACAGAAGGACAGATAGTCATCTCAAGGGAGCTTCACCAGAAAGGAATCTACCCGCCGATCAACGTTCTTCCATCTCTAAGCAGATTGATGAATGCAGGAATAGGACCAGGAAAAACGAGAGAGGATCACAAGTCAGTTTCTGACCAACTCTATGCAGCCTACGCTCAAGGAAAAGAGCTACGAGGATTGGTTGCAATTGTTGGTGAGGATGCACTGAATGAGAGGGACCTCCAACTTCTCAAGTTCGCAGACATATTCGAAGACAAGTTCCTGAGGCAGAGCAGAGACGAGGACAGGTCCATAGATGAGGGAACTTTGGACTTGGCTTGGAATCTGTTGTCAAACATCGACACAAAGTTCCTGGTCAGACTGGACCAGAAGTGGATTGACAAATATCACCCAGATGAAAAGAAGGGAGAAGAAGAGTAATCGAATCAGGAGTTGAGTGAATGGCCTTAGATATCAAGCCAACCAGGTCCGAGCTGATCAATCTGAAGCGCAGGATTAAGCAGACCTCTACTGGATACAAACTCCTCAAGATGAAGAGAGATGGCCTATTCCACGAGTTCAGAACTCTGCTATCAGAAATGATTGAGGCCAGAGAGGGACTAGTTGGGACATACAGAGATGCGCTTCAAGCAATCAACCTAGCCTCATCGATAGAGGGAGGATTAGCAGTAAAGAGCGCGGCCATAGCCTCATCGAAGCATCCCGAAGTCCAGGTCTCGAAGAGGAACATCATGGGCGTAGTGGTTCCAAAGGTCGAGGGACAGAACCTCAAACTATCAGTCGAGGATAGAGGACTAGGAATGGTAGGGGGTTCCCCTTACATTGATGAGGCTGCTGACGCGTACTCTCTTTTGGTTGAGAAGGTCGTTAAGGCTGCAGAGATGGAAGCTACACTGAAGAGGCTCTTGGAAGAAATAGAAGCCACCAAGAGAAGGGTCAATGCACTCGAGTTCAAGGTCATTCCAGAGATGAAAGAAGCGCAGACCTTCATCCAACTGAGGCTTGAGGAGATGGAGAGAGAGGAGACCTTCCGCCTAAAGCGCTTCAAGAATAAGTGAGTTAGACAAGAGCAGGGGTCAAATCTGACATCCCTCGAGGAAGGTCCGAGAGTGAGCGCAGTGCCCGAAGAAATACTAGTCGATTCTGAGACGTGGGGTACTCGTGAACTTCTGGAAGTAATTGCTTCAAGGTTTTTTGATCTTGGTAATGAAGGCGCTTATCCAAATTCTTGGGAGGTTCAGGGGAAGGGCGAACTGGGTGTCGGGGAACAACTTCTTCAACTAAACAATCACTTGGAACCGATGGGTTTGGTCGGTTCCCTGGAGAACACAAATCCACCTGTTATGACTATCGCAAGAGCGCCCAGTGGAAGTTCGGTCATTGGAGGCTTTCAACAAATATCCCTATGGCTGGTTATGTCGGCATTCATGACCTTAGTGGGTGAACATTGGTTTTCCGAGTACGATTATGGCGGTTCTGGATTTAGCGAATTCGGATGGTCATTATTTTTCTTCACTGCACCGGTAATTTTCACACTACTTTTGGCTAGCTATTGCAGAGTATTAGTAGCTAGGAAATTCGAAGTTGAAGTCGGGCACATCGCACCAATTGTCTTCCCCATACCCGGGTGGTGGCCTTTTGGAATCGTCGGTTCCATTGGGCAGAGGAAGCCGGATCTAGTTCCAATGCCAAATAGACGAGCACTGGGGACGATCGAAGTAGTGGTGCCAATAATACTAGTCTTGTCGGGAAGTATTCTAACGATATTGGGGCTAATATTGACGCCGAGTAATCCTCCTGAACTTACAGGTGCCCCGACAGTCTTCGATACAAACCTAATCACAGGACATTTGGTCGAATCATGGATGGGTAGTGAATCGGGAATTAGGCTACAATGGTTGCACCCAACTGGCATTGCAGGAATTGGTCTTTCAATAGTTGGATGGGGCTTGATGCTGCCGATTCCCGGCTTTCCAGGCGATAGATTGCTGCATGCAATTATTGGCCCTTCTGAGATGAGATCCGGCAGTACTCAAACGTCGATTTTTCTCATTGTCCTATTCGTAATGGTGGTAGTTTTTGCAACTGCGAAATGGACTCCCTGGATTTTCCTTGCATTTGTGGCTGCATGGCAGAGATTCAATCCTGACAATCTGCCGCAGCCGATAATACTGGACGAGCATTTTGGCCTAGAAGAGCGATTCAGGAGCAGATTCGTGGCGATTGCAATCATTGTCCTAATTGCAGGGATGCCAGGATCGGTTCCATCGTATGAGATGGAAGAATACGATGCTGGAGTTTCCACTGAATCTTGGCCGGAAGAGTTGCTTTTTGATGCGGAAAATGAAGTTGAATTATCGTTATTATTGGAACCACAGGGAGTGATGCCAGTTTCAGGATGGCTCCAGTTCAGAGTCGAGGGTTCAGAACCAGAAGAATGGATGGTGAACTACTCATGTTCCGAATCTGGGGGGGTCTGCAGATTCGATGGTCTGACTCAAAAGGAAACCTTGGAATTATCGATCTCGATTAACCCGCCACAAGGTGTTTTTTCACCACACTTACTCAAGATTCTTGTAGATGTTTCTGGCTTCGAAGTAGAGCATGTGATTAAATTATCAAACTTAATCAATAGTAGTTTTTCAAATCCTTTCTGGGACCTCAGAGGAAGTCCCGAAAACCCCATAATTTGCAATGTGATAAATTCTGCAGGTGGTTTACTTGTAGTAGAGAGCCCATATTGGGAATCCATGAATGATAGTAACATAAGTCAAGGGTTTCAGGAAATTTGCCTCCAAGGGCACGAAGGGGCCATACAAAATTCTGATTCTTTCGATGCCCAAGGCAGGGCATTTGGACCGTTAGTTTACTTGTCCAAGGATAACGAGACTATTGGTCCATGGAAAATGCCGATAAATAGTTCAGAGCGATTAATACAAGTCAATGGAGGCTCATGGATGATTCCTAGAGACTTCATAGAAATAGGCGATATCCTGGTCCATTCCGACTACGGATCACCTTTCTGTCCGTCTGGAAATGTTGCGAAGCAAGTTAACACCAGTTCAAACTGGTCAGAAGAGATGGGTAACTACTCTGCCATTCGACTAACAGGAAATCTAAGTGGCGAGGGAACCATAGGTGTTGGAACCGAAGGATGGCTAGCAAAATGCAAATCAGATGGAAGCATGGTTGCATTCAGAATAAAAGATTCTACTGATGTATATGTCAATCCTAGTGGTTTGGGTAGAGGGATAGATTCGGAGGAATTCGTTATTTTCAACAGGGAGGAAGTGAAGATGGAGTTGTCTCTGGAGTGGCATGGTGATTCTCCGCAAAGCGGGATTTGGGATGTTACCATGGACGATTGGTTGGAAGGCGGGAATAGCACTTTGGTTTCAGCGAAAGCAATCGGTATTTCGGATCTAGAGCGGGCTGTTTGGGTCACGGCCGATGACTCGGGAATTATCGTTCATCTCTCAGCCAGATGTCCTTCTGAGGGGTGCTGAATGAGAGTGGCGATACTTGGAACTGGATCCCTGGGAGGGGTTATTGCCGGTTGCTTGGCAGATGCTGGGGCCGATTTGGTTTGTGTTTCCAGAGGGAGAACTGCTAAAATCCTCCAGGAGGGAATGGTGATATTCACTCCTGAAGGGACCGTGGAAATGATTCCAGGGGAAAGTTATGTTCTCATCGATAGTGAAAAAGGGCCACTGGATGAATCTATTGCCAAAACATGTGAAGTTGCCATCATTACTGGTAAAGCGGACTCGACGTCGTCACTTTCATCCATAGCCGAGGAAATTGTTTCGGAGGAAGGTTTTGTTGTAAGTATCCAAAACGGTCTAGGAAATTCAGGAATAATAGCCAGCAGGGTTGGTTGGGAACGGGTGATCGGAGGTTCCACTACTCACTCTGCTTGGAGAGACGTCGAAGGGGGGATTCATTGGACTGGGAGAGGTTCTCTTTCCATAGGGAAAATGGATGGTTCGCATCCAAGTCCATCGGAGTCTGAGTTTCTTTCTCTTTTGGATAAAGCGGGCCTTAATCCGACTTGGTCATCGGACATCAATAAGGAAATATGGAGGAAGCTGATGATTAATGTGGCAATCAACCCGATATGCGCTATATCGGGAGTCAAGAATGGAGCTCTGTTAGAAATCCCCGAGCTCTGGATTCAAGCTCTAGAAGCGATGAAGGAGGCGGAGTCAGTTGCAAGGGCTTCTGGTGTAGAACTCGGACCTATGGATATCGAGGATTATCTCAAGAAAGTAGTCACTTCAACTTCCGATAATAGGGTCTCAATGCTTCAGGATCTGATGGCAGGAAGGAAAACTGAGATTGATGTAATTTGTGGGGCAGTGATTTCCAAGGGAGAGGAGTTTGGCATCAAAACTCCACGAAACGAGATTCTTCGTGCTCTTGTCAAAGGAATAGAGATGTCCCAGGATCTTGATTAGGGAATTCATCTTTGGCAGTTTGGGCAGTAAAAGGTTGATCTATTTGACTGAACTATCCTCTTTATTGCCCCTTCGCATTCTTCTCTCAAGCAACTTTTTCCCTCTCTCCCATAGACTTGGAAATTATGGACGAAATAGCCCATCGCCTCCTCCCCATCGACTCCACGGAAATCCTGAAGTGTTGACCCTCCAGCATCAATTGCCTCGGTAATTACATCGTGAGTAGCGGCAGTAATTCTCTCAACTCTCTTTGAGACTCCCGATTTTCCCGCTACACTGTTCGCTTTTCTCCTTGGTGAGACTCCTGCCCTGAAAAGTATCTCACAAACGTAGATATTTCCTAGGCCAGCGATAACCCGCTGATCCAGCAGAGCAGACTTTATTGGAGTTTTCTTACCCCTCAGGCCGCCTACTAGATCTGCTGGAACTAGATGATTTGGGGTTGGTTCCGGACCCAGGTCGGAGAGAAATTTGTGAGAGTCTTGTTCTAATGTCGGAAAACAATCCATGAAGCCAAATCTCCGATGATCGGAGTAGACTGCCTTGTTTCCATTGTCCAGATGAACTACTACCCAATCATGTGGCCCGTCCCCACTACCCACTGGGGCCCCATTGGAGAAGCTACCGGGCCTGCTCTCAATTCCTTCTCCAATCAGGGTCCACCTCCCGCTCATCCCAAGATGGCAGAGCCACGTAATGCCGCCTTCGAGACGAGTCAGCAAATACTTCGCCCGTCGGTCTACTGCCTGTACCTTACGGCCCCGAAGAGATAAGATGAAATCTGGCGGAAATGGGAATCTGAGATCGCTTCTCCTTAGTTCCACTGAGGTGATCCTTCGACCAATTAGGTGCCTCTCCAAGCCAAGTCGTACGGTCTCTACCTCAGGCAACTCTGGCATGTATGTTGGTCCAAGAGGTGGACCATTACCTTTCGGAGTGACTCGACAAAGTTATTCCTACAGGCCTCACGGAAGGCATCATGGAAAAGGATGCTGAGTCCGTACCTGACTGGGTTTCGACTGAAGGCCCGGATAATCCCCCTGAGACGGTAATCCTAGAAGGCAGTCCAAACGTTACAGCTCAGGCCCCTCAGCAAATCTTCGTGCAAGGGCACGGCGGCCCTGGCATGATTATGCCCACAACAAATGCTGTTCTGGCCCTAGTTCTGGGTATACTAGGGATAGTCGCGTGCTCCATATGCACAGCACTTCCAGCGCTAATTCTGGCAAATGGGGCTCTGGCAACAACTAGTCAGTATCCTGGTCATCCCGATCAGGGTCTCGCAAAGGCGGCCCAGATTGTTGCTTGGATAGGAATTGGCCTATTCATTCTGCTTATTTTGTTCTATGGTGGCCTGTTCGCAGCCGTGGCCCTATCCGGTGCGTGAAGAGCAAACGAAGACCACATGTTGCTCTTCCAAACCAGTGAGGTCAATTCTTTCTTCGAGAATAAGATCTGAATCCATTATTATTCGTTCTGCCCTCTGGAACCTTGAATTGTCATCCCCCTGGGATGAACGCTCACTTGCGGCCTTCAGACTAAGGAGTCCAGTCCCTCCTGCGGCGAGGAAAGATTTTGCAATTCTTACGAATGTCTCTGCTTGCTCTGCAATACTAAGATCCTGGTGAATCCAATTGGCCTTGCCCCTGATGAATGCAGCAATATGTTCTGGCTTCCTTGCATCCCCCAATACTGGAACAATCCCTGGTCGCCTTTCTGAGAGCTTTACTAAATCACGAACCATTCGAGGGGAAATCTCTACTGCGACCAATTGGCCTGAATGATGGTTTTCTGCACCACAGACGAAATCATGGATATGGCTGACTGTTCCGCCACTGGATGCTCCCAAGTATAGGCATGTCGAACCTGGATTTGGTAGCAGGGAAGCTGGTTCTGCTCTTGTTCTGAGTAATGCGGCGGCGACCTTGGACCTGGTCGGGTCCCATCTCCGCCACTCGATTCTGCCCTCTCTTTTCCTCCTCTCACCTCTTACGGAAATTCCCTTCACTGCATTCCTGGTCCAGAGGGTCCGACCGTCCTTTCTGACGCCCCATAAGATGGGTTTTGACTTGTTTGACATCCCTCAATTCCTCTTTGGCGGTTTGGGAAACTTTGCTTTGATTGCCTCAATCTCACTATTTATCTCATCGATCGTATCTTTCCCCCAAGTCTCTCCTTCAAAGTGATCCACCCTCACGGCAATACTTGCCTTGCCTGCGAGATATCTTGCTATCTTCCCCCTGACCCATCTGGGTGAACGACTCACTTGTGGCATGGAGAAGAGTACTGCCCCATGTTTTGGGGGTGGAGCACCTCTTCTGTGTGCTGACATTGCCGCATGGGCACCGAGAACCTGTAGGGAGCCGGATGGCATTCGGGCCAACCTCTCTCTACCTCCGGCAAGAGAGACTAGTTTTGCAGCCGATAGTGGACCTAGTAATGCACTCAGTGATGGTACGTGAATAGAAGCAATTTCCCTAATCGAAGACTCCATTTGTTCAAGTATTTCTGATGAGGAGGTGACTGAAACTGCATGAGAGACCATAGATGCCCACTCGGAATCGGAGGGCATATGCATCGGTGGCGAAACTTGCAGATTCTCTGAGGCATCAACTATATTTTCAGAAGTCGCGATAGAGCGTGGGATTGCGTCTCTCTGGGAATCCAGATCTGCTTCTGTGATGAAAAGTCCAGCCCACTCGATACAACGAGATTCTGATGTTGTCCAAAATGATCTGACCTCCAAAGTTGCTGAAACTAGCATATCTAGCCTTCTGTCCATATCTTTCGAAGAGTCAGCGACCCCCATCTTCGCCAGTTCCAATGTTGCCCTGTGAAAGATTTCTTCAGAGTTCGGAGCCTTTGGCCAGTTTGGTTCTGAGAGGGCCCCCATGGAGTCAATTTTCGCTTCAGGAAATCTCTCTGAGAGAGTTATAACCTCTGGAAGAAGGCGTCCTTGTTGTAACTTAAGCAGCCTTTTGGCGATCCCAGATGGAGACATTGTGCCGTCCCACAAAATCTCGTCAACAATGTGACCTTGGTCATCGACGACTCGTGAAATTCGCCAATCGAAGATTATTTTCATGGTTGACCCAATCGGCACGATGGCTTGAACGGTGCGGCAATGTATGAATCAAGAGACGAATAGTTGAATAGTCGGCAGGCCCACGGTGATTCGGTTCTCGTTATATTCGACAACGGTGATAGAGATGTTTTGTCCTGTATGTGGCACCCTTTCATATCCAGATGATAGGGGCTGGATTAAGTGTCCAGATTACAAATGTGAATACGAGGGTCCCTTATCCGGAGAAGACGGAAAGGGATCAGAATTTACTGACCCGATGACGGGAGAGACGATTGATCTTGCTAATACTACTGCAACAACTGGCTCCAAGTCTCTGAAGCATTTGACTGAAGTGGTAGAAGAAGACGGCCCACAGGGCACTCTTAGAGAGGGGGACTACATATGCCCAAAGTGCAATGGAAGAAATGCCTACGTACACTTGCAGCAAACTAGATCCTCCGATGAGCCTGAGACCAAGTTCTGCACTTGTGCGAATCTTGAGTGCAAACATAAGTGGAGGGAATACCAGTAAATAATTCTGGTTTGGTGCCAATAAGCATCAAGAGCCTCCTATTAAGTAGATTAGAATCAGGGTGAGCAGATGCTGAGAATTACAGCCAAGCAGCAACTAATGAGGGAGATAGTAGATGTCCTATCAGTACTCACATCTGAGGCTAAGTTGGTTTGGGGTGAAAAGGGACTAAGCGTATCGGTAGTTGATGGTTCGCATGTAGCACTACTCTCGGCAACAATTGCAGATGAGTGCTTCGAGACATATGAGGTAGAGCCTGTAGAGATTGGTCTTGACCTTCAAAAAATGCGAGATCTACTCACTCTTGCAGGGCCTAGTGATCTTGTCGAGATGGATTATGACGATGCGGTTGGAGCAATAAACGTCAGAGTTGGAGAGGTCCTGATGATACTCAGGGGCATCGATACAAGCACGATGGATAACCCGAACCAACCAAATCTGGAATTCAAGTCTAAGGCGACCATTGACTCTGAGAAGCTTTCCAGGGCTTTGAGGGCTGCGAAATTTGTTGGGGGCGAAGTAGATCTCAGTATGGACAAGAACGAGTTAGCAGTTTCTGTAACAGTTGAGGCGGGAGAAGGGGTAAATGTGAAGTTCGAGTCAGGCGAGTTGAGTGAGTTGACTTGTGTATCACCGACACATTCTACTTATTCACTCCAGTATCTTGGTGAATTGACCAAGAAACTGGCTGGAGGATTCACGAATGAAGTATCTCTTGAGTTTGAGGAGAAGTATCCCCTCAGGCTAACTTGGATGAGCAATGAAGGTGGAGCTAGGTGGACCTACTTCCTAGCACCCAGAATTGTCAATGACTGACCCGTGAACTCATCAATGACTCCCTCTCCGGACTTCTCGTGACTAGCAGGATATGCGTCATAATCCCTACAGTGGACAACTCAAACGAGCTTGCAGTGGTTCTGGAGGGGTTATCTAATCAGACATTCAAGGATATGGAAGTGGCAGTTGTCGGACCCGGAGGAGACGGAGGGAGGCGAGTGACTGAGGAAATTGGTTTCAGGTACATCGATGACCGAGGCTCTAGGAATAGGGCAGACGCCTGCAATATAGCAATTGAAGAAACTGAGTCTGAATTGGTGTTCTTTACTGATGATGATGTTATTGTTCCACAAGACTGGGTCGAGAAATTAGAGAGATGGTTTCTACGCCCCGAGGTTGCCGGGGTAGGTGGGCCAAACTTCGCACCGGTTAATGAGTCAGACATATGGCAGAAATCAATTGATGTTGCTTTCTGCAACAAGTTCCTAACAGCTGGTACAAATTACGGTAGAAAATCAGAAGGTTCGCTTGAGGAAGTGGAACAGTTGCCCGGAGTTAACTCTGCATACAGAAGGCAGGTTTTGGAAGAAGTTGGCGGGTTTGACAGTGGGGCCATAGGCGCGGAAGATGTGATGCTAGATCATAGAATCAGATTGTCGGGATATCGCCTTTGGTCTGATGGGACTGCAACTATGTGGCATCGCAGAAGAGGGATGAAGAGAGTGAGGAAGCAGATAAGGAACTACGGACTTGTCAGGACCCTGGCTGGAAAGAGGTACCCTAGCCTATGGGGTTGGAGCCATGGCTTGGTTTCTGCATTCCCGATTCTAGTTTGTTTTTCGTTCTCGACTTTCATTTGGGGATGTCTAAATGGCGGCCTTTCTTGGCCGACATTCTGGGATATTTCGACAGAAACAGTTCCACTGGGATTGGAGCGGGCATCTGTGCATCAATTGCCAACTTTGGCTGTCCTTTTCAATATCCTTGCATGGTTTGGAGCGATTCTAGGTCCCTCGCCCAGCAAGAGTCCGATTACGGTTTTTCTTTCTTCGATAGTTTCTTTTTTGCTATTGTGGGATTATGGGGTGGGAATTAACAAAGCCAGAATAAGCATCATCACAGGTAGTGAAAGCGCACAAATTGACGATAGAGATAGGAATTAATGGTCCTCTACTGTTTCTTTCGCGAGGGGGACATTCTATCAGATTCAATGCGCCAAGTTGGTTGCCTTGGTCGCCAAAAAATCATTGTCAAAATACTGAGGAAGAAACCCCCGAGAACTAGATTCAGCCAACCTTCTCTGATGTAACCAGGGCTGGCATTGAAGAAAGCCCATACGAATGAAGGCAGGATGCCGACAACGAGACATACCAGTATCTCTTCGATAATGACGTTCGAGTGATTTCTTCGACTAGGGATTCTCAGAGGGTTTTTGCTCCAACCAGAGTGTTCCCTAACCACCATTCTAACTCCGTCAGAGATCGGCTCTTCTGTTCTTCTATTAGTGAAAACTGTCAGAGTTTGGGCTTTCCCTGATCTCCATTTTCGTATCAACGCTGGACTATTGTCGCCATTTACAAAGGGCCGACCATCACATGGCTTACCCCAATAGTCTTGCGTCGAGTCCGCCAATGATTCTGATGATCCTTCGACTCCCGACAATAGGCCTCTGGAATATGCCAGTTCCCACTCTGAATCTGAAACTATCTCCATGCCAGAGTCATGTTCAATACGAGAAAATTCTTCGAAATCAAGTGGTCTTTCAGAAATTCTAAATTGATAATCGATGGAAACCTCGTGACGAGGACCAATCCCCCCGAAAAGAATCGAGCGATTGTCGGAACCGACCAGAGTCGAACCGGGCTCTACGGTGACCCAGTTAATCTGTTTTTCATCCAAGGTTTCCCTCCGATGAGCCCAGTTCTCCAGTTTGGATTGACCATTGTGATGCGTAGACATTTTCATTTGCAAGAAGGTCGGTGTGCGTCCCACGTTCGACTATTGCCCCATCGACCATGGCGACTATTTCATCGGCGTTCCTAATGGTGGCTAGGCGGTGTGCCACTGCTATGGTTATTCTTTTCTTTCCGGCATTTGAACTACCGAAAAGAGACTCTTGGATTCGCTTCTCCGTCTCCGCATCGAGAGCAGCGCTGGCTTCATCCAGAATCAGCAGATCGGGGTCTTTCAATAGTGCCCTGGCTAGGCTAATCCGGGCCCTCTGCCCCCCTGAAAGCATCACCCCTCTATCTCCGACCATCGTATCCAAACCATCTGGTAGGCTGGATACGAACTCAGTTGCTCCTGCTGCCTCTAGAGCGCCAAGAATCTGATCTTTGTTCGAGTCGCGAGCGTATGCGACATTCTCGCCAATAGTCCCAAAGAAGAGGAACGGGTCTTGTGAGACAAATCCAATCCTCTCCCTGATAGATTCGATGCGATACTCGTTAATGTCCCTATCATTGATCTTCACACACCCTCCTTGTGGCTCGTAGAATCTCTCAATCAGCTTCAATATCGTACTCTTGCCGGCACCTGTGTGACCCATCACTCCGAGGAACTCGCCGGAGGAAGCATCCAGTGTGATTCCATTCAGGACGTTGTTCTCGGATGTGGGATATGCGAAGGAGACGTTTTCGAATTTTAGCGATTCGATGGGGCCTTCCAAGGGAACTGCTCCCTCCTTGTCGAAGATTGACGGTTCCAAGTCAATAATTGCGAATACCCTCTTTGATGAGGCTTCTCCTTTCTGAAGTTGATTTAGAAGCATTCCAAGAATAAACATCGGCATAGTCATCCGAGTGGAAATTAGCAAGAATGTAACGAACTGTCCGACGGTAATCTCGCCCGACTCCATGACCCAACCCCCTGCAGAGGTTAGCAATCCAAATGATATCCCTGCAACAACGTAAATCCCGGGGATAAATCGATTCCGAATGAATGCGGCTTGAATGGCAGCATCACGATAGTCACCACTCTGCCTTCCGATCCTATTACTCTCAAACTCCTTTGCATTATACGCCTGAACAACAGTTACCCCAGTAAGCACGTTTTCCAGGATTGCAACAATTCCGCCGGTACTCTCACGCTGTTTCCTATATTTCCTCTGAACCCTAGTAGAGAACCAGATGACCATTGGTACGATAATTACTAATGGTGCGAACAAGATTATGGCCAACTTTGGAGACATCCAGAACATAATGACGAATGCAGTTGAGAATGTTATTGTGATACGAATCATACTAGTGCTAGCATCGGATATTATGTCCTCTAGTTGGGCAACATCCGCTGAGAGGACAGACATCAGATTGCCAGTCTGCCTACTCTCAAAGTAAGATGCTTCCATGTTCAATAGTGAGTTTGTCGCGTCCATTCGAATATCGTGCTGGGCCATGTATGCAGTAGACTGCCAGAGTTGATTGCTCAGCCCCTGGAAAATGGCCAAGAAAGTAAATGAGACCATAATCAGGAGTCCGAATCCTAGTTCTATGGAGTCTATTGGGCCTATGTCAGGTATTGGCCCCCATTTTACAATCTCTTCTATTCTTGAATTCGTGAATGTCTTGGACTGATAATAATCTGCGGCCATTCCTATTGCGATGAAAGGGATGAGGTCGAAGGCTCTGGCCCCGGCATTTGCTAGAATCCCTCCAAGTGCCCTTTTCCAATATCTAGTGACATAAGGGACGATTCGCCAAATTTTCCTGCCCACTACCTGGTTGTCATCTACAAGTTCAGACATATCCTTGCTCAGGGAGGCTCCGGCATCGACCTCATCTTGTTTGCTTTCTGGCACAGGCTTTCGAAAGGCAAGAGGCGTTTCAATGCTTCAGTCTCAATTCCCAAATTGTTGGCAGGTGTAAGAAAGTGGTGCGCCCGCCGGGATTCGAACCCGGGACAAGAGGTTGGAAACCTCTTGTGATAACCCCTTCACTACAGGCGCTTGTACTCAGCGGGAAGATGGCATCTCTAAATCGATTCGGTGTACTGAATGATTTGAAAAGTGCGTACCTATGCGGATATCCATGAATCCGAGACAGATGCTTGGCATTTTTCTTGTATTATTTTTCCTCCCAATTAATGGCCCCATACTGAGGATGTTCATGGAATCTCAAGGGATGGCACCAGTCGGTGAATTGAAGTTTCTAGGCATCTCCATATTTATGCTTGTAATTGGGCTATTGATGATCTTCACGCCACCAATTAAGGGGTTCGAATCAAACCCCGTAGAGTGATTTTGGCCATTCTGAATGAATCTTATGAAGCAATGATTCGACTTTGGATTCAGACCAGCCGGATGAAAGAAGGCTGGAAGTAAATTCATGGGTTCTTTTTGGTACTGTCTTGGGCCCCAGTACAGCACCTGGCCTATTCTCATCATCAAGGAAGTCAGTCTCCATCCCCCAAGGGGCACTGGATTTGCTAGCTGTTTCAGTTAGAGTTTCGATACATCCCTTGCCCACATTGACAGTGGCTGAGAGGCCATGAGTGAATTCTGAGTTTACATTTGGTGGGGCGAAGTGCCGAATCGCACGATCAAGAGGAAGGCCTGCAGACTCACAAAGACGACTCAATTCATGACAGGTTCGCTCACCGTTCTCCTCAACATGAAGTTGGACAGATGTCTTTTCTGAAGATGCCATTGACAGTATCTCAAGTAGCATTTCGTTTGCTTCTTCCCAAATCTCTTGATCGACAGGATAGTGTGGACGGCCAACTTCTCCCAGACAGTTTGCAGTTCCAGAGTCAATGTGCTCCAATGCCAAGGAGACTGCTTCGAGATGTAGTTCTGTAGATCTTTTCATGCCCAACTCGATGATCTGCTTCTCCCAAGATACAGGGTGTGGTCCGAGAGCCACTCCCACATCTATGTCGAAATTTCTTCGGATCTCCTCTGCCATTGAGATAGTTTCTGAATATGCTTTCCGGTACCCATCAACATCCTTAGGTAGAGTTCTTGAGAATTCTGGTTTGTGCACCAGCATCATGGCTGTTCCACCTGACTTTGAGAAGTCGGATACTGCATCTAGGAATCTATTATTTCTATCCAGATGTAGATGTTGGTCGAAGATGGGACCGGTCCACTTCCCATCGACAATCATTTTCTCACGCTAAGGCGCCTTCTTTGGTCAATTCGGAAATCCAGTATGAAACAGCCATTTCAGCAACCTTTCGGGATGACTGGCCCATCACAATTCCCCTACCATTATTGAAAAGAAGTATCGTACAGTTGTGTCTCTTTGCAGCAATCCGTAGGGCATCAAGCCTCAAATCGTGTTCTGCATCCTTGAACCTCTCGGCTGCCAAACTAATCAATACAGCCCTTCCAATAGAGAAACTAGCAAGAACTTCGCCACTTTCTATCAGGAAGCCCCGTCCCGAGAGGCCGATTCGGAGTAATGTCTCCTCGGCAATCAGCGATGCGGCCTCTGCATTAGAGATACCATGTATCAATAATGATCCGTCGGTATCTACAACGATTAGGGCCCGGGGGTCCTCGTGTTCAATTACTCCGAATGCACCGTTGCTCCTCGCTCCTGCGTACTTGACAGCATCTGCCAGAATGACTGGTACAGGAGGAGTTATGCGGAAAGACTGTGTTTCAATTTCTATTTTGGGACCGCTCATTGCTCCCTCTCCAGTATCTCGACAGACTGACAGGCAATTAGGCTATTCTCTAATGATGGCACATGAGCCTGTTGAACTAGGACTAGCAGGGTTGGACCGACTTCCCCCCAATCGCCCCCACCGTCTCTGAGGTCGGATAATGCGCCCCTGATTCTTGATGAGAATCTTGAATTCCTCTCATTGATAAGGTCAGCAGTCAGGCACAATGACTCTTCTTTCCACCAAGCAGCGCATACGGTTGATGCTGCTCCAAGATCTGGGTTTGCAATTTTTGAATGAGCGACCATTGCTATGGCCTCCTTTCTAACCTTTGACCATCTTCTTGAACGCCCTAGTGTAGCTAGTAAGTTTCGGAATTTGACCTGTTCATCCGCCCATCTCGATTGCCAATCAGCCCATTCTGAGTCATCTATCCCTGGTTCTATTGCATAAATTGGCATTCCACCTCTTGAGTTTTCAGCATGCCTCAGAAGCCTTATCCTCTCCGGATCGGGGATTGATGGTCCCTCTATATCGAGTTCGGAGAGATCTCTGATAAGCATCCCAAGGGTAGTTCCCGATGCTAATGCCGACTCCATGTGAATGCCCGGACTGGATTTATCTTGCTCCTCCTCCTCCTTCAGAGAGAGGATCTCATCGACCGATGAAAGGAGAGCTAGGCCATCCCATTGCCTAGGACGCATCTTTGTTGGCATTCGCACACAAGGCAAGTACGGCCAAAGCAAAACTGAGCCCCCATTTGGATCGTGAAAGACGGAAGAGTCCCATCTCAATTCTGGGACACCAATGGGGGGACCTGTGATCAGGTGATTATGACGGATTGATTCTCCCGCCAGCCAGTTCCTAATCCTAATTTCCCATGGTCCCATGTTTCCCCGAGGTGGTCGCTCGATTGAAGTAAGCGGTAAAACCTCATTTATCGAGCCCTGAAACTGAAGTATTCAAGGAGTGCCGCTTGCTGAGAGCGATTGATGGAGATTGACGAGCCATACTCGGAAGAACCGGTGGTAGTGCTGGACGAGGTCTTTCCTGGCCATACAAACGCGCTTAACACACTGTTCGGCGGGAGGTTGATGGCCATCATGGATACCGCTGCTGGAATGGTTGCCTCTAAGTTCGCTCATAGGGTCTTCGTAACTGTCTCCGTAGATGCACTGAAGTTCAAGAGGCCAGCTTTCCAAGGCGACATAATTAGGACTACAGCCAGAGTAGTTTGGACTTCTCCTCGCACGGTTGGGGTTCATGTCACATCATGTAGGCTTTCTCGATCTGAATGGGTCGGTGAAGAGATCTGTTCTGGATTCTTCTTCATGGTTGCAATTGATGAAACAATGGAGCCAGTCCGGATACCTCAATTCGAACCAAAAACAGAAAACGAAGAGGAAATGTGGAACATGGCAAATGAAGCGAGAAATGCAATGCGTTGAGGAAAATCGGCGATAACAGAGACCTTCTGAATTATGGCTATTTCAATGACCACCCCCCCATGAATTTATACCTCTGATAATCCGCTCGGCGTATCGGATGGGATTAGCCGGGCCTGATGGCCCGACTAAGAAGAGGCAGGCCGAGTTAATCGGTGACCTCTACTTAGTCGGCGCGAGAGCAAAGTTTTGTGCAGTAATTACAGAGAGGCAGCTAACAATAGAAAGATTCGATGGAAAGGGAGTGAGGCTAGACTTAGCTGCTATTGAGAGAATGAGGCATCTGAAGATACCAATGCTTCCATCGGGAACGGTTATTCTAGGACTAATTGCCATCTATCTGGGAATAACTACAATTTCCTCTCCGATGAATTGGTTTGCAATTGGATTGGGTTCTTCGGCAATAGTCTCAAACATTGTATCTCGTTATTCGATTCTGGCAATTGAAACTGGTTCTGGAGATAGGCACTTGATATCGGGAAGTGAGTCTAATCTACTGAAACTATGCCTAATTGTTGACAGGTTGAGGCATGGTTGTGATATGCAAGAGGCGGTATTAGGACTTGAGAATCTGGATTCCGAGATCCCAACCTTCCCTGCATTGAGAGACATCACGGGCCAGTTTGAGAAAACCCATGTCGCTGCATTGCCAATCACGACCAAGAAAAATGAGGATTTTGATTTCGAAGATATTCACCCTCCTATTCCAGCATATGGGGCCGTTTCGGATTCAGATAAATTTGGAGGGCAACTATTGCAAAATGAGCCTGAATCCTCATTTGGCGATTCTATGGAGGCCAATTCTGGCATTTCTGATTCACTCAAGCAGAATGCCTACGAGAGAGCTTGGGGGGTGCAAGAAACACCTGACTGGTACAAGGAAAAGGAGCCCGGTGCAAGGAGTGAGAATAGGATTGATTCAGCATTCTCTGATGCAGCGGAGAGTCTAGACATGTTTGCCCCAGGAGGGATGTTCGACGCGGGCCCAACCACAGAAGATCCTCCTTCGAACGATATGGGAATTTTCGATTTTGATCTACCGTCTAATGTTTCAGACCCAATCGAAAGGTCTGATTCTAGTGCACAGATGATTAAGCGGGCCCACCAGGAATTCGGTGCACCTTCTGAACCATTCCCAAGAACCCTGCTTCCACCACCCACAGAGGAAGCTGTGAGGGAAGAGTGCAAGGCTGGAGTGGTGAAGCAAGCAAGGGCTCGGCAAGAGTTGCGCGTACAGGGATTGAATGGCCGGAATGCGATAAGGGCTGCTAATTTGGATGATTACCCTGCTTTGAAGGGTCTAGCCTCGACAATGTCAAGTAACGGACAGAGTGGGTCTAAATCTAAAGGATCTATATCCGGTGGGTGGCTATCTCGACTCCTGAGTCCGGGGAGTTCGATCAGGACTAGGGAATTGAATGGAACTTCGGCAATGAGTGATATTGAAACTGAAAGTTTCCAAACAGCCCAACATATGAGGTTGAGGAGTGATCAAGACCATCAAGCAGATATCGCCCATCGGGTTAATTCGATGAGGAAATCTTTTCCCGCTTCGACTGCTAGGGATAAGCTCGATTTAATTGTTAGAAATGTATCTGGAGAAGTTGACGATGTTGCACTTCTGCACGATGGAGCAAATGATTCCTTGCGATTCAGTGAATTAAAACCAACCTCGTCCAAAGAGGACCCGAACCCTCTTCCGGGTCTGAGAAGACTGGGTTGATCACAGTCCAACTATTCTCCGGAAGGTGTCCAACCTTGCATGATAGAGCCCTCTCTCGAGGCCACGAAGTTTGTTTGTCCCCAGTCCTTGAATTGTAAACGAGGAAGTCACCGTAGCATGGACCATGGCGTCCCTCATTGATTTGATATCATTCAGCACTCCTTTCCTCTGAGAAATGTTAGCCAAAAGAGCCCCTGCGAAGGAGTCCCCGCAACCAGTTGGGTCGACCACTTCGGATATTGGGAATGATGGGAGAGAGATTATCCCGCATGGGAGGTGAGCGAATACTCCAGAAGAGCCTCTCTTGATGACTAGGCCACCGGGTCCACTGCCTGCTGATTCTCCACCATGGAGGCAGGATCCGGATAATATTGGGTCGATTGCTTTCATGAAGAAATCCTCACCAGATATTGCACATACCTCTTCTTCATTCAGAATTGCCAAGTCTGCCTTCCTAAGTGCTGATGAAAGAGACTCAAACTCAGTCTCGATCCATAACATGAATGTGTCAATGGCTGTAATTTCGGAACTAGGGCACTGATCAAGGACGAGGACCTGAGATGCTGGATGAGTATTAGCGCAGAAGAGGACTTTTGGAGCCCTCCATGAATCGGGTATCTGGGGGGAAAAATCCCCAAGAACATTGACCTCGGTTGAGATGGTCTCGACATTGTCCATTGTTCCCGAATATCTTCCTGACCACCTAAACGTCTTTCCGGGGAGTTCCTCTACCCCGGTGAAGTCTATTCCCAAATCTTCTAATTGTGATTTATCGGAGTCTGAGAAGTCGTTTCCAATAGGTGCTACTATGCCAACTCTTCTGACTCCCTCCGGAGTCTCGGGCAGATGGAATGAGGACGATACTCCGGCGTGTACGGCAGAGCCACCTAGGATATCGGAACCCGTGGAAATCGGAGTCTCGATGTCATCATAACCAATACTACCTACAATGACCAAGTCCAACTAATCACCAGCCATCAAATCAGCATGGGAATCGAGATAGTCTATCTTAATCTTCTTTTCCAAGAAGTCTGATTCGCGAAGAATTGCCCTATGGAGCGGGATAAGAGTATCAACTCCAAGAAGGATGGTTTCTTCTAGAGCGGAGTCTAGTCTTGCTATTGCTTGGTTCCTATTCGGAGCCCAAGAGACAACTTTGGCAAGAAGAGAGTCGAACGCTTCTGGCATAATATAACCCGAGAATCCATGAGAGTCGACTCTGATTCCTGGGCCCCCTGGCCAATGGCATTCCCACAACTTTCCCGGAGATGGTTCTAGGGTTACTGGATTTTCTGCATTTATCCGAGCCTGGATTGCGTGCCCATTCAAACTCACTTCTTCCTGTTTTATTGGCAAATCTACTCCGGAAGAAATGATGATTCCCAGGGAGACGAGGTCGACACCTGTCAGCATCTCAGTTACTGTGTGTTCAACTTGGACCCTGGGGTTTACCTCCATGAAGTAGAATTCCCCCTCAGAGTTTCTCAGGAACTCAAAGGTTGCAAGGCCGGTATATCCAATTGCTTCTGCACCTGCAACAACCTTAGCGCCAATTTCCTCTCTTTCGGACTCGGTTAGCCAAGGGCCTTCTTCCAAAATCTTCTGATGCCGCCTTTGAATGGAGCAGAATCTTTCTCCAAGATGGATAGCGGTTGAGCCGTCGCCAACAACCTGGAATTCGATATGCTCTGCTGAGTCGATATACTCCTCGATGAATACTCGGCTGTCCCCAAAGGCTGACTCGGCGCGGCCTTGACATAGTCTAAGAGCAGACTCGAAATCAGATTTTTCATTTACTACCTGCATACCTATTCCACCACCTCCTGAAGCTGCCTTAATCATGAGTGGGAAGCCGATCTCTGAAGCAATTGCTAGTGCCTCCTTATGATCAGAAATTGGTTTATTGGTACCCTTAGCAACGGGAATTCCAGCCTTAGACATAGCCTCCCTGGCTGCTATTTTGTCTCCAAGTAGCCTAAGTGATTCTGGCGAAGGGCCGATGAAAGCAATTCCTTCTTCAGAGAGACGTTGTGCGAAGGACGCGTTTTCAGAAAGAAAACCATATCCCGGATGGACCGCATCTGCACCCACCTCTTTGGCGGCAGAAATTATTGCTTCGATATCCAGATACGAAGCTAGTGGATCTTCACTTGGGATGAAAAAACCCTCATCTGCAAGTCGAACTGGGAGAGACATCCTATCTTCGCGTCCGTGTATTACGACGGATTCAACCCCTAGTTCTCTGAGTGATCTTACTATTCTAAGGGCAATTTCACCCCTGTTCGCAACTAGTACTCGACGGAACACATTGCTATGCTAGGTGCACCCTCGTTTGAGTGAATCGGCATTCAATATACGTCACGAAGATATCTCTTCTCCGATTTCATTAGCCCGTTCTCAACGAAATCCTTGGCCTGTTCGGGAGTCATCTCCCCATATTCTGAACAGATATTGATAAGTGTGGAGTGGACATCTTTTGCCATATACTGTTTATCACCGCAGACATAGAAATATGCACCCCCTTCAATCCAATTCCAAATCTCTTCGCCATTGTTCTTCATTAAATGCTGAACGTAAACCTTCTCATCTCCTTGGCGGGACCAAGCAAGATCATGTTTCGAAATTATGCCGCTTTCTTTCCATTTATCCATCTCATCGCGATAGAGGTATTCGCCTTCCTCTGTCCAGTCTCCGAAGAAGAGCCAGTTTCTGCCCGAGTCATTGTTAATCTCTCTCTGTTGTAGGAAAGCCCTGAAAGGTGCGATTCCCGTGCCAGGGCCGACCATTATCGCATCCCTCCCGCCGTCCTCTGGCAGCACAAATGAACGAGTGGGGGACATGTAAACCCCAACCTGTGTTTTCTCGGCCTCACACCTATCTGCCATGAATCCTGTGCAAAGTCCGGTACGATCTCTTTCATGGTGGTTGTACCTTACTATTGCCACGGTAAGATGGACTGTTCCTTTCTCAAAATCGGGACTGCTTGCTATCGAATAAAGACGAGGTTTCAGCCTATCCATCCCTTCCAATAGTTGCTGAGGAGTAAATCCAAAACCAATAAAATCACCCAATGCATCTACATAATCCCTAGACCAAATGTAATCTTCCATTGCATCATTGTTTGAGATTATCTCTTGCAATAGTATAGCAGAATTATCCCCGAATTCCCCCATTTCCACATATCCTTCTGGGGTGTCTTGTTCATTTTTGGCCTCCCAGTCAACAATCAATGTCCCATCTAAGGAGGAGGATCTCTTTCTAGAGACTATTCTGGTCTCTATTTTAGCAGGTTTTTCCCCCGTTCTCTCGCTGATTCCCTTTAGCCATTTCTTTGAAACTCGATGAATCTCGTACCTATCTGTCAGAGCTTCCCTGAGTGTGCACTGTCCTAGGTTTGTCTCTACTTCTTCCTCGCCTGTGAAGCCACAAATTTGCAATAATTCCTCAACTAGTTCCGGGGGGCACCTTGGAACAACACCCAATGCATCGCCTGCTTTGTACTCCAATCCAGAATCTCCTAGATTGAATACGATATGCCTAGTTTCCTTCTTCGATGAGGCCCCATTTAGGACATAATTCTCCGTAATATTGGTGAAATATGGATTCTTTGCTGACCACTCCGATTTAGTTGACTTGCCTGACACCAATATCTCCAATATTTCCGACATTACTGGGATATATGAATAAATGCGTATGGTAGTGACTGTTGCGTCAACAAACGATGGGGTCAAGTCTGAAGACTCCTGTCGGAACATGTGGCGCGCATAGACTTCCTAGGCACTGGGAATGCTTTTTCGCCCCAAGGGAGGATGCATGCTTTGGCACTGATTGATAATCAAATCATGATTGACGCACCGCCCACAGTTGTAACTCAACTTAGAAGAGCAGGCGTATCACCGGGGCAATTGCATCATATTCTTTTCACACATTGGCATGGTGACCATTCCTTTGGGTTTCCATTCTTCCTTCTGGATAGGAAATATCTCTCAGACCCTGGGGGTTTGGAAGACTTGGAAGTACACCTTAGGCCGGGAGGGAGGAAACACCTGACGGAGCTTTGTAAAATGGGCTTCCCGGGAAGTCTAGAGGACGCTTTGGAGAATAGGGTAGAATGGAATGAGTTAGAGGCATCAATGATCGGGAAGACAGGGTGGAAATATGACAGATTCCCCGTTCATCATACCCCCGAAACCGATCCTCATGGATATGAGTTGAAACACGAAAGTGGCTTCCGCCTCCTACACTGTGGAGATTCGGGCCCTTGTCCTGAAATTGAAAGCCGGGCTGGAAGAGTTGATGTTGTGATATTGGAGATGGGGATGCCAGACATCGGAGAATTCCCCCATCACCACAGACCTTCAGATGTGATATCATTCAACGATCGTTTTCCTGGGGTTAAGGTTCTTGTCACGCATAACTATGCAAGATCACCCCAAAGCAAGTCTGGTTTCGAAATCCCAGAATTGCCTTCTGACGTTGTCCAATTGAATGACGGAGATAGTATTGAGATAGACGATTCGGGAAATTATACTGTTAATAATTGATAAAATAAAATATCTATTATATATAATCAAGATTTGTGATGTCTTTCGGATCAGAATTTTAGCGTGAAAAATTGTGGCTCCGATGCCCTTCTCGGTGAGAAAATTTTGGAATCGATTGCTAGGTTCTCTAAAAGTAAATTTCCCCTCCTATCGATGTAGAAATTACACTAGTTATTTTTTTGAAAAAAGATAGTACTGAGTGATAATTTAGTATCAATCAATGATAGGAAAATAAGAAGTTGGGAAATATATTTTTTTGGAATGAAAACATAACCAATTATTGAGAAAGCGAGACACTCTTATTACCACAAACATAGTCGCTGGAAGAACCTAACGAGAATCATTCAACCCCATGGGGAGGTAGAGTGTGATTTCGTAATGGTTTGACAGAAGTGAAAAAAAATGAGAGGAAATATTTTCGAGGAGATTCTCGGACAGGATAGTCTGTTTGTGGACAGAAGGGCCTTTGATCATGGATTCGAACCAGCCCGACTCCCTCACAGAGAGCATGAAGTGGATTCTTTAGTTAGGAATCTTGTTGATGCGTTAAATGGCCATATTCCATCGAACATGCTCCTCTACGGAGTTCCCGGGTCGGGAAAAACAGTGGTAACAAGATTCGTCCTAAGCCAACTAAGGGAAAAGGGCCTAGAGATGGGGCAGAGCGTGAAAACCTACGAAATAAATTGTAGGAATGTTGACACTAAATATAGGGTCGTTCAAACGATTGCGACTCAGTTATCTCAGAGAGGTGATGTACCAGTACCATTTACTGGATGGCCTACTGATCGTGTTCTTGAGACAGTTGTTTCAAGGATGAGTAGAGTCGGGGGAGTGCACATAATTGTACTTGACGAAGTGGACAATTTAGTAGACAAGGGGGGCGATGATCTTCTTTACGCTCTGACTAGCCTGAATACGTTACTGGGAGATGGTAGGTGTTCCATCATTGGCATCAGTAACGACCTCCACTTTACTCAGCATTTGGATCCACGAGTTAGTTCTAGACTGAGTCAGGAGGATATTGTCTTCCACCCATATGTTGCAACAGAGATTCAGAATATTTTGAGCGAGAGAGCATCTATGGGGATAAAGGCAGGAGTCCTAGATGATGGGGTGATCAAGCTTTGTTCCGCCCTGGCAGCACAAGAACACGGGGATGCGCGAAGGGCTCTTGATCTCCTGAGAATTTCTGTTCAGAAGGCAGAACAGAGGTCCCAGAACAATGTGGATACAAAGCACGTTAGGTTGGCTCAAAGCCAATTGGAATATGATCAGGTCACGCCGGTAATCAAGACCCTGCCCCTTCATCAGAAATTAGTTCTCTTCTCTATTTGCCTAAATGAAGAGAATGGTTTGAGGAATATTTCCACGGGCGAGGTTTACAGAACATATTCTGAAGCCTGCTCTAAAATTGGGACTGAGCCGTTGACCACAAGAAGAGTTTCTTCACTACTTAACGAACTTGACACAATGGGGCTGATTATGGCTAGGAATGTGAGTAAAGGGAGGGGAGGGAGGAGCAAGCAGGTTAACTCTGCGATTCCAAAAGCAATTGACGCTATTACCCTGATGAGTGAGAGTGAGCCGATGGTGAATGAGGCGTCAATGGCCAAGTATAATCTTCAGGGCCACCTCTAGGTTTTGTCCCGGCAACGATTAAACCGAGGCTTCAGGACGGTGGCTCGATGTCAGAGGCTGACCATGGGTGGATGGAGGCTCTAATGAGGCCTAGTGGAACGCTATCTGTTGGCTCCTTACTTGTTGGAACGTGGATGGCTTTTCTATCAATAATTAATATTGCATTTGGGGCTTACTCAAACGGTAGAAGAGTGAATTGGATTGATTTCATCACCAATGGTGATGAGACGAACTCAGTTCATGAGTTGGCAATTTCGTTCCCAGATGATATTGTATTCATTTTACTGAGTTCTTTATTCATTGCTGCTGGAGTGTTTGGAATAGGTTCATCGAGAGAGGATGGTTTTCGAGGATGGTTCTTCGGCCTACCGCAGGATAGGATCTTTACGAGTCTGATCTCGACTGAAGGTGGCCTTGGAAGATCTTTCGCCAGTTGGATGATACTTGTAGGGGCTGCCTACTACTTGGTTTGGAGTTCTTTAGAATCGACGTGGGTCGATCCAGGAGTTTACTCGGTAATGATTTCATTTGTTATGGCAGGAGTCGGTTTGAACTGGGTTCAGGATGCGAAGTTAGAGAGTTAAATTTCTTCGAAATCCAATAATAGGCGCCTACACCTACTCTTGGAATCCTCGTCACACCATCTCACTACCAAACCCATTCCAGGTTGGCCGTAGACTACTACAGCCCCAATTGGAGCAAGTGGATGCAAAAGCAATGGTGCTAGGTCCTCTTCGCCTGAGACAATTATCAGGCTGGTGCCACCATTTTTCTTCCATGAAGATACTGAGACCTTGCAAGCATCAAGTAGTGACTGTGTCAATGTTCCTGCAGGACTGATGCACTCAATGATGTCGTCATACAGATTTTGTTTTATTTCATCACTACTAGCCCATTGGGAGCGTTTGGTTTGACCATCAATAAATGCCAGATCTGCAGTCCTGCCAGCTCTTTGGAGCCCTAGGACCGTCACATCGCCAACTGCAATTAGCGGGCCATTGAAATCTGGATTTTTCGAGATATGGGATAGGGCCTTCTCTATCGCAATTGAGGTGTCTTCTTCGGGACCCTCGATCAACATACCAAAAGGCTGCTTTAGTTGTGATTCTGCTTGGGGGGTAAGTCGCGTGTCCGAAGTGCTGATTTTTTTAGGTATCCAAGATTCTCCTTCTCTATCGATCAAACCTTCTCTAATTTGGGAGCTGGAAATTGCAGTTCCATTAGATGAAAGGATGCTTGTTGCAGTAATAATTTCCAGTGGTTCGAGCCCATTTAATTCCCTTTGCAAATTTATTTCGAGGCAATTTGACATGGTCTCTTTTGAGCAAATTATTGCAGTAGCCTGACTAGATTCAAGAGCTGGTCCAAAATCATCTTCAAGCAAATGAGTGGATATTCTAGGGGAGAAAACGGATGTGGCAATTTCCAAATCGGATTTTCTTTCATCCCATTTCTTTATTTGGCTATCCTTTGATTGGGCTATCTCGTCGCTCGTGATCCATACCTGAATCCTTTCGCATCTGGATAGGCCGGTTTCGATTAGAGACATGTGACCTGAATGAAATCTATCAAAGGTCCCGCCAATAAGTCCGATTCCGTGTATCATCTTACTACCTATTGGGTCATTCTGTCTTAGTGTGCCCCGGGGCGTAACGGCAACCTTCACAGCTTTGCTCAGGCGCCTGACCCACCCCGGGACGTCTGTCGAACTGCGGGGTAGTCCCTTGATTCATTCTATTCCGTCCTCAGGGGACCTACGCAATCCGGCCACCCGATTTGCGCCATCGATCATTCTCTCGGAAGAGTCTCGATGGTCTTCGACGGGTGGTCACCCAATCAGTGGTGCCATGTTTCATACTCTACCTCCGGCGAGGGGGTTTCGTCCACATGGTGTTGCCAGTTGGGCAATACTCCGCACGTTGATTGGCTCAAGAACCCAACGGTTTCACTGAATCATCTATTTCCGATAGTTCTGGATAGAATCCGGACTTACCTAGAATGAGTCTTTCTGAGATGCTGATATCCCCATCCAGGATCATCTTCATCGTGAAATCTGGCCATATATTCACCGGCTTTGCCAGCCATCCAGAAAATTTGTGTGCACGGCCGGCAAGAGGAATTCTTCCTTCAATGGCAGATTCAATGGCATTCTGCAAATCCCAGAGATGGTTGAAAGAAGTAGTATCGGGAATTTCTGGAAGTCTTCGAATAAATGACTGGAGTCGCGTCAACAATCTTTTATCACATCCCTTGTTCATTATTGTGGACATCCCGGGAGCCTCAGAGATCTCACCGACTGGACGAAGGACCACTGAACACCAGGGAATCTCTAGCTCTAGGAAATTCTCGGGTTCTGAACTATTCAAAATAGTGATCAGGAATTCCGAGGAAAATACTGCCCACCACGAAGTAGGAAGGTCCCTGATGATGAGGAAAATGTCTTCGAGAGTTTTTTCCCTTTCATTGGAAGAGAAATCGTATAGCCTCGACCAGGTGTTTAGTTGATGCCCCTCGGGTAGTTCAGAACCAATATCTCTGATTCTAATTATGGTACTTTTGAGGTCTTCTTGAGATTTGTTTTCGACCTCGTATAACCACTTAAGGCCGGATAGAGCCCCGAGAGAATCCTGGGGCGGGTGTGAAAGCCAAGCCTCGACGGCCCAACCAAGAATGTCTGGGTAAGCCTCTCTAGGAAGCCATGCTGAATTCTGGATAAAGTGGGAAGCAAGCCAAGCAGCCCCACTATTTGCATGGCTTGGATCAATGGCAGGCCAAGATCTGAGTAGGTTATCTGGATCTGCTCTAAGTATTGTAGTAATAGTTTCAGAGAAAACCTGCTTTACTGATTCTGGGGCTTGTTCTGCAATCTCAGAGATTCTCTCAATTGGAAGATGGTCCAAGTCCAATAATGCCATCCACTCAGATTCTAATCTTGATGAGACCCGCTGCCATCTTTGCCATCTAGTTTCTCTGGGGGACGCAATCCATGCTGCAAGGGGGTAGTTTGCCTCAATTTGGTTTGCCCATTCTTCATCCCCATGGGGAAATTGGGACAATGCCGATCTAACTATGGATTCAGAACTAGGGTCGATTTCATGTTGAAATTCTTCATTTGGAGAAGGGATCCCCAGAATCTCCCATGGCGATATGGTTGAGTCAGAATTCTCTTCGCGATATTCTAGTGCTGCATCTCCTTGCTCAATCATTCTGACAGGAATTGTTTGTCCGGAGCTTGTTTGGTAAGTTAGCCATGGGAGTGTCCGGATTCTGTCTATCTTTAAGATATCAAATGAAGAAAAATGATTGGTCATTTTTTCCATAATTACCAATCTTAGTTTTGGCTCGGAGGATATTTTGGACAACAGTGAATCGGGGAATTGATGCTGAATTTCAATAACCAGTGGTTTTTCATTTCGGCCGAGGGACCACCTGATTAGGGACTCTGCCACAGATTTTCCAAGCCCCCTCAAATCAATAGATCTGATTGTTGAGTAATCATTAGTGAATCTCCTATCTCCCCATTCCTTTCTGAATTTCCTTAGTGTTGATTCCTCGACCTTGATTCTCTTGGATGTAGAAATTCTACCCTTAAGTGAAGTCAACCTCCTTTTTCTCTCGGCTTCCGTTAGTCTTGGGTGAGCAATCTCAATCCAATTATCCAGAGCACCTATTGGATACTCGCTACCTTCCAAATCCAATCCGCTCAAATCTGCTAGAAGTAGGGAATTTATCCTTGCAGACCTGAGAAGAACCGACCTAGGTAGCCTCTCCTTGATTATTGCAGCAACTGGGTGGGATGGCCTGATGTCAGGCGATCTTCTGTGAGGGGATCCTAGGATCCAGTCGCCTCTATGATATGTTCGCTCATCGAGTGGTGCGTTTTGTATCTGAGGTGGCTGGATAAACCAAACTCCTGGAGAGATGAGGGGGATGTTGCTTGTAGCTAGTAATTTGGCCCTAACTACTCCGAAAATTCTAGGTTTTGTGGAGTATGCATCAATACTCCCAGGTCCTGCTCTTTCGGGAGGTGATTCGAGGATCTCCATATTTCTACAATCGAACCACCTGGGCGAGCGTTCCGAAAGAACAGCCCAATTCCAGTACACCCCCTGATTTCTGGTGGACAATTCATCTTCTGGCGAGATCTTCTGGATGCGGTTTGGAATCTGCACCATTGTTTCCCTTGGAAGGGTCAAGAAACACAGAGTCAGGTGTTCTTCATCTCTGGAAAGAACGCAGCAGCTTTCACTATCGATTGGTATATCTTGTAGTGCCAATATTTTCGACCACTCGTCATCTTCCAGAATACCCCAGCCACTTTCAGTTAGCCTAATTCTAGCGCCTCTAGAACCCGGGGGCAGATCGCTCGTTGCTAAGTCATCGTCCCTCAGCCTCTTTACTTCTGCAGAAACGTGAGGCATCCTCAGGTTGGACTTGAAGGAAAGTTCAGAGACAGTAGCCTCGCCCTGTGCAAGAGTGGAAAGAAGCCTTCTTCGGTGTTTACTTCTTATTTTTCTCGTAGTTTTCTTCCGGTCGAAGGGGGAAGTATCTGACATCAAAAAACACCTACAAAACCATACTAACGACTAGATAGTAATAAATTATTTGTTTTTGTTACATTTAGTTATATGTTTCCAGTGGAAATTAACTAATAGTGGATAAAATGGAATTATTTTTGTGAAAAAGTTACGATAAAAGTGTCATTATTTGTAACCAAAGAGAAGAAATACATACAGAAGCATTATATTACCATCCGCCATCCTGTGAAAAGTGGAGTATGTGGGAGTCCATGAAAGAGTAGAAGTGAAATTATGAGGACTACAAGACTAAGGCAAAAGATCAAGAAATTTCTGGATGAAAGGGGAGAAGCGAACACCACTGAAATTCTAGAGCATGTGAATTCGACGATGAGGCATGGAACGACCCCACAGCAGCTTGGAAATGTACTTTCCAAGGACAAGGATATCCTCAAGGTTGCGACCACAAAGAGAGGGGGGGCACTTTCAGGTAGATACGAAATATGTGTCTGGCAGGTTCGTCCAGGGGCATTGGAAGAAAAATCCTAATTCATCCCTCAAGGCTTTGGTTCCACTCGCCACTTCTGGCTAGGCTGTTCATTTTAGCCCTGTGTAAGAAAGCTGATGAGCTTGCTTGATGGGGGTCTTCGGAATCCTCCGACCACTTCCTCAGAGCATCTGCTTGGAGTGCCCTTCCATAGGAGTAAGATAGTTGCCATGGGTGTTCCATCGCCATTTTGTTCATTAGATCCAGGTGAGCAGTTGCATCTTCATCTGACTGTCCCCCCGAAAGAAAAACTATTCCCGGCAAATCATGGGGAACGTGATTTGTTAGACATTCGACGGTCATTCTAGCAACTTCCTCTCTGGAAATCTGATCCTTGCAATCCTTGCCCGCAATAATCATGTTTGGCTTCAATAGAGCCCCGGGGATGTGAACACCCTGATTTTCGCACTCTGCAAAGGTCAAATCAAGAATTGATGCTGTGACATCAAAGCAAACACTTGCATTATGGTCGCCATCCATTAGGACTTCTGGTTCGATAATTGGGACGAGTCCTTGCTCCTGACAAATTGCGGAGTATCGTGCTAGGGCATGGGCATTTGTGGCAAGGCATGCTGAACTTGGCATTCCATTTCCAATCCTAATTACTGCTCGCCATTTTGCGAACCTTGCACCGATGGCAAAATATTCTGCGCACCTTTCTCTTAGGCCATCAAGTCCTTCGGTAATCTTCTCACCTTCGTAATTGGCGAGTTCCTTCGCCCCAGTATCAACTTTAATTCCAGGAAGTATGCCTCTCTCAGATAATTCTTGGACGATTGGTTTGCCATTATCCATGCATTGGCGGATTGTTTCATCGAATAGTATGACGCCACTGATTGCTGCTTCATAACCCTCTGATGAGAATAGATTGGCGCGATAAGAACGTCTGGCCTCAACGGATGGTTCGATTCCAACCGATTCAAGTCGGTTTGACATGGTCCCATTGCTTTCATCTGCAGCCAGTATCCCCCTTCCGGGCGAAACCAATGCCCTCGCATTTTTTTCCAACAGTTGCCTATCCATACTTCTCTCCGACACGTGGAAAGCGTTCTTTGAAAAGAAACCATCGCCGTAGATACTGGCCCCTCAAAGTTTAATTTCAAACTAAACGATTGTCGAAGAAAAGTAGTGATTCTTGGAAAAAACATCTATGACTTCAGAAGATACTCTGTGAGTTCCATCTCCGATATCTTCCACTCCCTTAGTCCTGCCATCGCAAACACCAGTACCAATGAAAACTGAATCGTCGGACGAGCATAAATCATCTCGAGACCATATCCTCTCTATATCCCCCTCAATCATTTCCTCTGCCCTGTCCCTATGCCCATCATTCTTGAAAACCAAACGACCTTCGAATGAGGCACCCAGGCCCCTAAGTGCAGTGGCCGTAATCACCCCTTCTGGGGCGGCTCCGATACCCATCAGCATATCTATCTCAGAATTGATGTCTGCTGAATTGAGGGCTGCTGTAATGTCGCCATCTCCGATTAATATTGGATTGATTGATAGTTCCTTTAGATCCCTGATTAGTTCATCATGCCTTGGCCTATCCATAACTACAACTTTCATCTCTTCTGGCCTCTTTCCTAGAGCGTTTGAGGCTCCTTCAATATTGTAGGGGACATCCGCTTCCAGACTAGTTACGCCGGAAATTTCTGCTGGTCCTGCAATCTTATCCATATAACAATCAGGAGCATGTAGGAGTGAACCTCGTGGGCCAGCAGCAAGAACCGCCATCGCATTAGGCAGGTCAGAAGCCACATGATTTGTACATTCTAGAGGATCCACAGCAATGTCGATAGATGGGACGTTTGGCTCTCCCTGCTTCGACCCCAAGGGCTCCCCGATCCAAAGCATTGGGGCATCGTCTCTCTCTCCCTCTCCGATTGCAACCCGTCCATCAAATGGTACCGAATCGAAGACTCGTCGCATTGCTTCCACTGCTGCTCCATCAGCAGCTTTCCCATCGCCAAGCCCCTTCCATTTTGAGGCGGCAATTGCTGCAGCTTCAGTTGCCTTGAGGAAATCGGGTATCAAATCAGCGGTCGGCATGCCCATCTGAGGAGGTCCGGGAAATCAACTCTGTGGCTGAGACTTCTTCTTTCTAAGTACCCTAATTCCTTCGATTGAGACTGTGGGATACTGCCCATTTTCATCTTTCTCAATAGGTTTCAACATATCCCATGCACATAGTAATCCGGCACTAACGCCACAGAGAGCCTCCATTTCTACTCCAGTTGTCCAATGTGTTCGAACTGTCACTGTGCAACTCAGTTTGTCCTCGAGAATTTCCCATTCAACGTTACAACCCTCGATTGGGATAGGATGGCAATGGGGGAGTGTTCGTGGCGTCTCCTTGACAGCCTGTATTGCCGAGATTGTGGACGCTTCCCGGACATCCCCCTTTGGAGACTTTCCATTGATGACTGAGTCGATGGCTTCCTCCGATAGGCGGATGAAACCAGTTGCCGTAGCCTCCCTCTCGAGAATCGGCTTTGAACCAACATCAACTATTCCCAGCAAAAGACCCCCGTCATCATACAACGCCCCGAAGAGGCAATCCCTATTCAGAGGCTCGGAAAGGAGGTGTTGAAGTTATTGACCATTCAACCCAAACCTGCCTTCCAGAATTCTCCATCCTCCCTAACCTCCTTCTTCCAAAGAGGTGCTTGGTTCTTCAATTCAGAAATTAGCCAAGAACATGCAGAGAAACCCTCCTCCCTGTGAGCGGAGCCCACGTGAATGCAGACGATGTTCTCTCTGGGTCCTACGGAGCCAATCCGATGCGCCATTACAACCGATTTTACTCCGAATTCAGATATCGACTGTTTGGCTATTCTACTGAGGACTTCGGGGAGTCTGTCCTCCCAAGCATCAAACTCGAGACGCTTCACCGAGAAGCCATCTTCCGACTCCCTAGTTAATCCGACGAAGCTAACTATGCTGCCGCAACCTTCGATTTCAATTAGATTTCTTAGTTTAGCGATATCTAGGGGAGTTCTGGCTACCTCGATATGCACGGCCACAGTGCCCCATGAGATTTCTCGCTTGAAATCGACGGATGACCCAACTCTTCAAGCGAGCATCATGATTCGCGATATTGTGGGGGATGAAGTACATATCCTTGGGGCCGGACTATCTGGTTTATCTGCAGCCACGATATTAGCCCGTTCCGGTAAGGATGTTCACGTTCATGAAATTAGGAAAGATAGCGGAGCCAGATTTGATGGTGACTTCCAAGGAATAGAGAATTGGACCAGTGAAGTTGACTTCTTTGACGAATTAGCCGAATGGGGTTTTGATACAGAAGAGTTCAAATCTGATTCATTTGATATTATCGACCTTATCCATCCAGATGACGTGATAACCCATCCAAAAACAGATGGAGTTGCTTTCAGAGTTGTGGAGAGGGGGACAGCCAGTCACACGATTGATCAGGGTTTCAAGAGGATGGCTTTGGAAGCCGGGGTTAACATTCACTATGGCACAAAAAGGGCACCCGAAGACTGTGATATCGTTGCTGCGGGACCAAAAGAATCCAGTGCAGTAGCATATGGGGAGATCTTTGAGACCACCCATCGAAACGTTGTGGCGTTCCAGCTTAATGACAAATTAGCCCCAGGGGCATATTCTTACCTGATCGTCATTGACGGAGTGGGATTAATCTGCACATGCCTCTGGAGGAAGCAGCGGAATAGCGGGCGTTACCTTGACGAGACTATTGCTTGGTATGAGGAGAACTACGAACTGAATAGGAAACCGCTCAAGAGAGTGGGGGGGAAAGGTGACTTTGGCCTTCCAACCAAATACGAACACGAGGGGAGATACTACGTAGGGGAGGCAGGGGGTTTGCAAGACTTCATGTGGGGTTTTGGAATGAGGTACGCAATCACAAGCGGAGTACTGTCGGCAAAGGCAATACTAGGCGAGTTCGACTACGAGAAAGAGGTCAGAGGACGTCTGGTCCCATTAGTTAGGGCCAGTGCAATAAATCGGTTCCTGATGAATAGGGTCGGAGATAGAGGATTTAAGATGGTGGCGAATCAATGGATGAGGGATCAGAAAAGGAAAGGAGATGGCCTAATTTTCATGCGATGGCTGTACAAACCTGGACTGATTAGAAGATCCCTTTGGCCATTGGTAAAAATTGGGATGCTGAGAAAGAAGGTCCTATCTGACGGGAGGATTGTTCACAGAATGCCATTCAGAAAACCACTCGAAAGAGATGTTTGGGAGCCCAGTGAAAGGGCCAGAAAAATACGAGAAGAGTGGAAATCGGTCAGGAAAGGCGGGGGGACTCTTTCTTTCCAAGAGTCAGAAAACTAGCCAAGTTAGTTCTCCGTTTGGTTGATATGGCGGAACTCGGTCGTGTAAGCATGACAACATGGCCCGAGTTAAAGCCCATGAAAAACCGCCTCGTGAACTACGGGGTTACAGAAAACGGGGTAGCGATAATCGAACTGGTTTCCGACTCTGATGGAGAGCCCTTGGAAGGGGATAGGACAGCAGTAAACACCTACACAAGGGAGATGTGGCATGACATTGATGATGCGATACTTAGCGCTAGGTTCGATGATGATGTATCAGTAATCCTTCTTACTGGCCATGGGGAGAAGTTCTTTTCAGCTGGAGCGAGTATCAAATACCTGAACAAACTCACTCCGAGATACAAGTATTTCTTCTGCCTACATGCCAATGAAACCCTTTCGAGGCTGGAGCAAACGCCAAAAATCGTCATCGCTGCTCTGAATGGACACACAGTAGGAGGTGGCCTGGAAATCGCTATGGCAGCAGACATCAGAATCGCTAGAAAGGGAAATTTCCAAGTTGGACTTCCCGAAGTCTCGTTGGGAGTACTGGCCGGAACAGGCGGCACGGCTAGACTTTCTCGTCTTGTAGGAAAGGCGAAGGCAATGGAGATCATGGTTACTGGCAGGAAGTTCTCCTTCGAAGAAGCGAAGGATATGGATTTGGTACATGACATCTATGACAGCATGACGCTGGAAGAGTTCCATCAGGACGTCCTGGACTACTCTGGACGATTCACCCTGCCATTTGCAGCAGCAAAGGCCATCGGGAACATCAAGCGCAGTGTACAGAGCGGGCTTGAGATTCCATTGGAGTATCATCTGGCTTTGGAGCGGGAGTTGCAGTCCGACCTATTCCAGTCGGATGATGCGAAGACGGGGATCAAGGCATATGTGGACAAGCAGACCCCTAGATTCGAAGGAAAGTAGTCGCATTATTCTCAGTAATTGAGGGAAGCAATCGCTGAAATACCCGTTTGTATTGGGGTGCTCAATGGCCGATACCGAGGTAGTAGAAAGTTACCCAACTAACTTTGAGACGTGGATTGAAGAATTCAATGAATGGCAGACTAGGATTGGTTTCGACCCCTCTTGGCTGGGCGACTACAGATTCGACATAAAGTTCGACTGGGACACGGCTGGAGATGAGATCGAGTTCGGTGATTTCGAGGGAATGCCGAAGTGGAACCGTAGGATGCAAATCCCCCAACAGAACATCATGGATGCGATTATCACCATGGTTAGTGTTCAAGGTGACACTGAGTTTGCTAGCGTCGAGCAGCAGAATCACCTCCTGGATACCGCTCCGACGGAGTATGACAAGAAGTCGGCGCTAAGAATCATGTGCGAGGAACAGAGACATGGGTGGCAGATGGCGTACCTGCTTTGCACTTTCTTTGGAGAACAAGGAGTCAGAGAAGCCGCGAAACTCTTGGAAAGGAACGCACAGGAGGGGACTAGAATCCTGGGTTCTTTCAACGAGCCAATAGATCACTGGCTAGACTTCTTCATGTTCACACACTTCATCGATAGAGATGGCAAGTATCAGTTGAAAATGCTTAGCACTTCATCCTTCAAGCCCCTAGCAGCAAGCATGGGTCCGATGCTGAAGGAGGAATCATTCCACCTAGGAACCGGGGCCAATGGACTCAGGAGGGTTGTGAAGCAAGGCGTCATACCCTGTGCTCTTGTACAAAAATACGTGAACAAATGGGTCAGTACCGGTCTGGACTTGTTCGGAACCGATGACTCTACCAGCGCACAATGGGCCTACGTATATGGGATCAAAGGACGCTATGACGAGAGGGAGGCAGTAGAATCTGCAGACAGGGATCACCTCAATGAGGCAAGTAGGGACCTGTACTTCCAGGAACTTAGAGAGGAGATGAGGCGAATTAGTAAGGCTCGCAAAGAAGGCGAGCCTGAACTGTACATCCCCTCGGACAAATTCCGGAGAGGCATTGGCAAGTACTCCGGGAAGAATTTCACAGTAGAGGGAGAACCTTTCGATGGCAGCGACGAGGAATGGGAGGAATACCTGACAACGGTCCTCCCCACTGAGGAAGACGAGGAAAGACTGGTGAATGAATACATGAAGCAGGAGTGGATCCAGTACAGAGAGTGGAAGGGCAACTAATCTCGGAGGATTTCTATGCAACACGTCGCCCTATCCATTTTTGACAAGGAACTATGCCAGCCATTCTTCGACAGGCTGACAGATCTATTCCACGAACATCACCACTCAGAGGATCAGGACCCAGACGGATACGAGAGTCTTCTCTATCGAGTCTACCGTCCATATAACCCAGAAATGCTCGATAAGATAGACGGTTGGATGGGCCTGGAGGAGCGTTCTTGGAGAGCGGAGACACAACGTGAAGTGCTCCTGTCACTTTATGCTATTCGATACCCCGACACCCTTCTGATCGAGAGTCTGACAGACAAGGCTAGATCCGACATCAGAAGGCTCTCTGCATACCTGCACTTCACCCATCACACATACTCAATATGGGACGATGATACGAGGAAGGGACTGGGCAAACTTGGGATTCACATTCCGGAGATGAAGGAGGCGGACCCATTCATCTATGGTGCATATGTCTCTTCTATCGAGCTTCTGAAGGACGTAGCCCCCTTCACCTGCTTCTTGGAGCATGACGTTCCACGGCAGAGGCTGTTCCAGTCTGCTCTAGCGGCATATGGCCGCGAGAGTTAGTACTGCTTATTTCCCAGCAGACCCTCCGACACTCGTGACGATACGCAAAGTTGCTATTATCGGCGCTGGGACAATGGGTTCCGGAATTGCCCAGGTCTGTGCTCAGACTGGTTGGGAGACTAGTCTATTCGATGCATTTCCCGAATCCCTAGAAAGGGGGATGGGGAATATAGAAGATTTCTGGGGTAAGGGCATTTCCAAGGGAAAGACTACACTCCGACAGAAGGAAGAGTGGTCGGCAAATCTGATTGCAACCAGCGAGATGTCGGAAGCGGTGAGAGACTCGGATATTGTAATAGAAGCAGTGCCGGAGAAGATGGAACTGAAGAGGTCTATTTTCGAAGAGCTAGAGGACTTGGCCCCTCAGAATGCGATTCTCGCAACTAACACGTCTGGTCTGCCAATTTCCGAGATTGCTGCAAATACTGGTTGTCCTGAGAGAGTGATAGGGATGCATTTCTTCAATCCAGTACCATTGATGCAACTTCTGGAGATCGTGCGTCACGATGAGGTCGACGAACGTACCTTATCCATTGCAAAGGAAGTTGGAGAAGCCATGGGAAAGACCGCCATACTAGTTCGAGATGTTCCGGGTTTCGCAACGAGCAGACTTGGCGTCGTTCTGGGTAATGAGGCAATAAGGATGCTTGCGGAGGGCGTGGCATCTGCAAGTGACATTGATACTGCGATGCGCCTAGGATACAGGCACCCCATGGGACCTCTGGAGTTGTCAGACCTAGTTGGCCTTGATGTCAGGAGGGACATCCTAAACAGCCTCGCAGAAGCATTCGAAGATGATTCATACCGGCCCCATCCACTTCTGGAAGAGTTGGTGGATTCAGGCAATTTAGGCAAGAAGACGGGCATGGGCATCTACAATTGGACCTCTGGCGAGAAGGAAGAGAGAAATTGAACAAATGTAATTACTCCCAAGTGCCCTCGAAGTAGCATTTTCCGGAACATGTGTCCGTTATTGTTCCGCTTTCTAGGAAGTTTGTTGCTAAGTCAGCTGCGGGCCCAAACCCTAGAACCTGATTATGGGCGAGGGAGTGATAGGCCATTGGTCCCTGGATGTTGCCAGAAGGAACTTCTGGAAATCTGCCATCAAAGTAAACTATTGCTGAGGAGGATTCTGATGCCTGAACAACATCCAGACCTTCGGGGTGGTGGGTGGAGTTCGAGAGAACCGGTATGCCTGATGTCCTTGATGCCCTATCTGCTGACAGAGTCGTCACTTGTGCGTCATTTATCGACACCAAGTAGAGGATCTCGTAAGGATGCAGTTCCCCCTCCAATCCCCCTTCCCTGAATGGGAGATAAGTCTCGGGCTCTGTGGTATCCCACATTGATTGCATCAATGCGATCAGAATGGACCTGTCCATTGTCGATTCGTAAGCTAACGAGGACGAGAATAGTCCCTCAAACTGAGTATACTGTGTAGATCTTTCTGCAATGAAAGAGAAAGATGAGCCGGCAACCCAAAGAACTCCGCGGTCCATCTCTGGAATTAGAGAGAGCATTGATGGCCCCCTAATCCCCCCCAATGAGACGCCCATGTAATCGACATCGGAAGTGTCTACTAGATTGGTTCCGTTGTGATAGAATTCCGGCAAATCGGAGCATACCCCCTTGATTGTCCTAATCATGGCTAGATGGTTGATTACGGACTGCTGAAGTCTCTCTGACTGATGCTGGAGATAGTTCACATTCATCAAACCAAAGGTGACGGCATCGAAATCTCCATCTGAGCTCCATCCCTTGAAATCGGTCCCTATAGTGGCGACTCCCGACTGATTTGCCCATCCCCTAAATCCTGAAACCATTCCCTCTCCGTCCCCCAAGAAACCATGACCAAGTACCACAAGCGGTGCTGGCTGTGAATTCTCTGCAGACGACATCGGGATGGTCAGTGTGAAGATAACTTCGTTCATGAAATTGAATTTTGGATTTCCGACGTCATCCCTAGTCATCGCAGTTGGAGGGTATGTGGATTCGAGATAATGGGGGGTGGTGATGGTTCCGCTAATCCTTCTAAGGGTGGAATTGTCGTCGCCATAGTTCTCATCCACTGATGTAACGTTGCAGCCCAATCCGGTATCCCCCAGACGCTGAGAAGCATCGTTCCTCATGGAAATGAGATTGTCAGTCAGAGATTCCGTGGATGCCGTGTGAAACCACCATGCTGATTGGAGCGATGACCTCTCAAATCCTACTTCTGAGAGTGCTGAAAACATAGATTCGTAACCAGGTCTAGATTCCTCAATCTGGTTTGAATCTGTAAGAACTCCGTCCCTCAGTGCCTTGAAAGAAATGAATGGTTCGACTTGGATTCCATCAGAATCAATCAAACCTCTGAAGGCAACAGCATACTGAGTGTTGTGTTCAAGTCCCCTCAGTGATCTTAGATGAACTAGGGTAGGTTCTCCATCTTGAGTCCTTGAAGAAATTTCAATCCAGTGTTGGGTGATTTCTCCTGTGTCCATGTTTAGTAAAACACTTCCATGCCCAGTTTCTACAGAAGCGGAAACGTCCTCTTGCGATGCAAGATTAGACACATCAGGAAGACTGCTGAATGTCGTGAAGATTTGCGAAGCGGGAGAGTGCCCATCTCTGGAATTAATCATGTGGAATTCGTTGGAAGGTGCTGATGCTGAATCGGGGATCGCTTCCCCTTGGATGTCTACTCTGAATCCGGTTAGTGATTGTGAGTCGCTGGTTAGAAAGGCTGCTGATGGGAAGGGTAGTAGGCAGTGATCTGGATTTGTATTGTCGCAGTAACTGGTTCCTGAAACCGAAATAACCTCTTCATCTATTTCCTCTTCTTCGACAACTGTGTTGGAAGTGTCACATGAGTTGTCTGTCGTGCAATCTTCGATCTCGGCAGTTTCTGATACTTCATCACTTAGGCAACCTGGAAGCAGCAAGAATGAAACCAAAATCACTGCTATCGAACTTCTACTATTTCGGTTCACATTTTCACGAATGGACGTTTAGTTATGAATTGAATCTAAGAGGTCAGCATTCGATGAAAATGATGTAACCCCTCCTCCTTCTTTGGAGAATATCTTCCTCGATCATAAGTTTGAGAGGAAACGCCCCTCTGAGTGGCTTCGACAATATCTTGATCTTCCGATTCAACCTTGTCCAAGTCACCACCGGCACCCTTCCCCAGCATTCTCTTGTCCCAGACAAATCCCCGATAAATTATCCGAGTGCTGCCAACTGATAATGGGACGACTAAATTGACGGAAAGCCCCCATGGGTAGAAATTTAGCATTAGGCCAGGGAATATCCAGTAGTAGTAAGCCGCCACATCGAGGCCATAATCAGGGGATTCTTCTGGAATGTCAAAGGTTGTCTCGCCCTCATTAGCGATTCCAATCTGTAGTACTCCTCCGTCAAAAAGTTCAGTCTGATAATTATCGTAGTCTAATTCCCTATTGAGATCCTTGTGCACGAACGGTATATGGAAACCCTCCAGATAATTGTCCACATATAGGGCCCAATTTGCTTTGATATCGTAACTTCGGTCCCTAGTTTCGTCATACTCGAATTCCTCTATTGGTATCCAGCCAACTCTTCTTTCCATCTCTTCCAGAGAAGACTCGATTCCGGAGGGATTCATCCCTGAGAAGATAAGGCCCTTCCAATTTAGTACCGGGAAGCCCCGTAGATCGTCTTTTTTGGTTGGGAAATCTTCTACCTCTTCGAACTCAGGCATTGCCCTCATTGAACCATCAAGACTGAATGTTCTCCCATGGTAAGGGCATTGGAGTGAGGTCCTGGAACAGTAATCATTCACGACTAGCATCCCCCTATGTGTGCACACGTTGGAAATGCACCTAATTTCATCTTCATCGGTCATCATCATGGGCTCGTCGATGAGATTCTCCAAGTGCTTCAGTTCAATCGCAGATTTCTCCAAGAGTTGGTTTTTGTGTGCTGCGAAGTGCCAATATCTCCTGAATCTAAGTTTGATTTCTGAGAATTTCCTCGGGTCTGTATAGTATGAAGAAGGGAGGGTCTGAGCCTTCCGAATATCTGGATCTATGATGAACGACAAGTTTAGCGCCAACATCCCCTAGATGCAATCGGATGTAGCCATTTCGATGTTTGACATGTATTCATTAAAGCTCAGAACGCGAGCTTTGTTTACACCGAGGTCAGATACTCCTAGACGAGACTTTGAGTATATGTGGAGGACTGTGCTACCATCCTCACAGAAGCCCCTGACGACAAAGTCATCTGGAAATCTGAACATCAAAGTTCTGAATACTGAGTGGGTTTGACCGGGCCACTCTCCAATTATTTCGGTCCCAGGTTGTGAGGATATCCATCGCCTGACCTCAACCATTACGTCCTCGAGACTTGAGTTGATTCTCAATTCAGTCAGATTGTCGCTTCTGTGATGTTTGGGTCCTATCATTGAGCAATTGAGAGATTCTGTTGGGCACTCTGATGGAAAGTCATCTGGCTGAATTAGTTTGTCTGGTGCAGCAATTTGGATTGAAATGATGGAGAGGAAGTATAGCGAGACCAGCCCTAGTGCAAAAAGAGGGAGGGGGCCTTTCTTTCTCACGAGTCACCCTCGGATACAATTACCCTAGCTGCCCTAAGAATGCGGTCGTGCATTCTGTAACCGCTTTCAATCACTTCTATCACGCTACCAGGTTCCTGCCCCTCGATGCAGGGAACAGTTGCAATTGCCTCCATGCAGGTAGGATCGAATTTTTTTCCTAATGCGCCTATTTGGGTAATTCCCTCGGCCTCGAGAGAGGTTCGCAAACCATCTAAAGTCATCCTCACGCCTTCAATTACAGACTCGGCCCCCTGCTCTCCCTCGGAGGCATCCACTGCCTTGGATAAGTAGTCAGTTGCCTGGATAATTCGTCTGGCCAGTGAAGCACCGCCATACTTCAGTGCCTCTGACCTATCTCTTGCTGCTCTCTGAACTGCGTTTGCAGTCTCTGCCTTGGCATACTGTATTTCTTTTTCAAGTTCTGAAACCATCGCCTCAAAGTCTGGCTCCGCTTCAACGTGATCCTCTGTTTCATCATTCGGCGCCTGTTCAGCCACGTCATTGGGCCGGAATGGCCCCTCAAGAATCCAATGGTCAATACTAGTCGGAATAGAAGTATTCTCCGGACTGCTTCTGCTCGCGGTCCTTCCTGCTTGAGGGCTTGTTTATCCGAGGCCTGTGTGATTCAACATCTCTTCGGAACGTAACGTCGGCATCGGATAGGAAGAGGTTCATCCCCTTCCTTAGTGAGAGTGGGCCAACTGCATGGCCATTGTTTCCTCCTTCGCCCTGGAAAACTAGTATTGAGTCGCTGACGATATCGAGGAAGTATGTATCATGATCGATCACCATTGCTGCCTTCTCATTGCTTTCCATGGTTCTTCTGATCGCCTTTGCAGCCTCCATTCTTGCATTTGCATCTAGATGTGCGCTAGGTTCGTCGAATAGGTACAAGTCTGCTTCTTTTCCTAGGCAAATGGCTATACTGACCGCCTGCAGTTCTCCACCGGATAGTTTCGAGGCTTGCAGATCAAGCATCTTGTCGACTTGTAGTGCACGAGTAACTTGGGTGTGGAATTCGCCACTGCGCCATTTTGCTCCTAGTTCTGAATCGAGCCAATTTTGGACAGTGCCCTCGAACTCCGTACGTACATGCTGGGGTTTGTACGAGACCTTGGCGTCCATGGTACACCATCCCTCATCGGGTTCTATTTCGCCAGCGATTATCTTTACCAGTGTGGTCTTACCTGTCGCATTGGGTCCGACTACTCCAACTACTTCGGCAGACTTTACTTCGCCTTCTCCGGTCTTAAGACTGAAATCCCCCAATTTTTTCTCTATCGAACCCCACTTCAGAACTGGGGTACCGACCTCCTCACCACGTGTCCTGCCCCTCAGGAACTGTATTGGCTTACCTCTAATCCTAACATTCTCCTCTGGCAGGTAACCATCCAAATATGCATTAATTGCAGTCCTAGTAGATCTAGGAGGAGTGAATATCCCATATGCAGATCTATCGCCATAAATTACGTGAACAAGGTCACATAGAACGTCAAGGATCGCCAAATCGTGCTCCACTACTAGTACCCTCTTTCCTCTCTCGGCCAGGTCCCTAACCACCCCGACCATCCTCATTCTCTCGTATATGTCCAAGTACGAAGATGGTTCATCGAAGAAGTATACGTCCGCCTCCTTTAGCAGGGTGGCACAAATTGCTACTCTCTGCAATTCCCCCCCAGATAGATCGCCCAATTTTCTATCGATGATGTGAGAAATTCCCATCAGCTCGGAGTACTTCTCAATCTCGCCCCTGTCATCTACCCTAGTCAGAAGTTCGTTGACCCCACCTTCGAATATGCGAGGAAGTTTGTCGATGTACTGTGGCTTCACTGCAATACTAACCTCCCCCTCCGAGACCATGGCCAAGTAATCCCTTAACTCCCCTCTTGGAAACGTGGAGATGACTTGCTCCCACTCCGGCGGAGGGTTTGCCCAATCACCGAGATTTGGCCTAAATGCTCCTGACAAGAGATTGATTGCGGTGGATTTACCTATTCCATTAGGACCCAATATCCCAACAATCTGATCTTGACGAGGGGATGGCAGTCTAAATAGCCTGAATGAGTTCTCCCCGAAAGAGTGAGTCAAATCTGTATCCAGTTCCTCTGGGAGATTGATGATCTTTACCGCATCATCGGGACAATGCTTTGCCCTTGTGAAGCAAACTGGGCATGCATTCTCAAGAATCTTGCATTTTGACCCCTCCACCTGGATGCATTCCCTTTCACACATAGCTGAGTACTTCTTCAGATAGGCGAAAGCATTGCTATTGGGCTTGCATCTCTCCTCAAGAAGAACTGCCACTCTCATGCATCTCCCCCCATGCCGTTGACTAATACTTCTTCCATATGGGCACAATCCCCTTTACTTCAGAAACCGAAGAATCGGTATCTTATGTACACATATCCAGCCAGTAGGATCTTCTCGGTCTTGGTGAGTTGTATCCTCTCGGAGAAAACGTCACCATTCTTCTTGGTTATCTTGGCCATAATTGATTGGTAGAATGAAGCCATTGCAGCTGGAGAGTATCGTGCAGACTTGTCCAAGTGAGTGAGTAATTTGAATGCCCTTTGCCTATACCCATCTGCCCTCTCCAAGTACTCTTCAACAAAAGGGGCCCAACCGGGATGTTGGAGAAGCGCCTCTCCACTCTTGACATCTTCCTCCGAAATTCCCCAGCGAGCGAGATCGTCTAGAGGAAGATAGATCCGGTCCCTCTTGGCGTCCTCAGAGACGTCGCGGATGATGTTGATCAGTTGCATGAAGACTCCCCATGACTCAGCGTATTCCTTTGCCTTTGGGTTGTCGTACCCGTATATTTCTATGCACACCAGCCCAACGGTGGAAGCGACTCTGTAGCAGTAAGAGTAAAGTTCTTCGAATGTTTGATATCGGTTCTTGTGGAAATCGTTTTCCATTCCACTAATCATATCGTCGAGTAACTGCCTCTGAATTCCGAACTTCTGAACTGTGTCCTTCAGAGCGATGAAAATTGGGTCAGTAGATGTGTATCCGCCGTATGCAGTTGACAATTTCTTTCGGTAGTAGAACAATTGGGACATCTTGTCGTTGTATGTCGATCTGTCCAGAACTGGACCTCCCGGACTGAGTCTTTCAATATCCGATCTGTAATTTACAGATTCCGGATCATCTGAAGATCCACCCGGGAATACGTCGATGAAGTCGCCATCTGCAATATCATCTGCTCTCCGACAAAACGCGTAGTACGCCATAATTGATCGGCGCTTTTCTTCGGGCAGATACTTGAAAGAGTGGTAGAAATTTCCCGCTTCCCTACGAGTAAGTTCCTCGCAGAATTCGTATGAGGTTTCTATCATGTGCTGAGGGATATCTGGTTCAGTCCAAACGGGAGCATCAATGTGTTTGAACGGGTCTAGAAGCTCTCCCCTTGATCCAATTACGCCCATGAAAAGTGCGCTTTCACGAACTGCCTCAATCGCAGTTATGCTTATGGCTCTAGCAGCTTCTTTGGTGATATCAACTGCAGCTCTTACGATGTCTATTTGCGCTTCATCTCTGACTGGGGCATCTGAAAATCCTATGTCGGAGACCTCCGCATCTAGGATGGTCTCTTTTCCGGATTCAGACACCTGTGCCATGTAGTTTCAGAAATGTGGGGAGTCTTTGCCCACTTGAATGTCTCCCGAGTGAGTTTCCGTGATGCTTCGAAAAATAAGGAGCGTTGGAACCGTGATTTCTGGAATCTAATCTCTTAATATTCTCATGCTTGCCTGACGGGATGGGACGGAGAATACGACCTTCTTGATGACTTCTTTAATTTCTGATCTATCTATCTTAAGTCTGTTACTTGGATCAAGGGCATTTCCTTCTCTGAGCTTGGAGACGGTCCTCTTGCCGATTATTACAGGGAACATGCAAGCAGCCCTTAGGCGAAGTTTCCAATGTGGCAGCATTTCGATATACTGGATCGCTGAAGCCAGATATTCGTCAGTCAAATCCAGATATCGGTCATAAAGGGGCCTGAATGAGTCCATTTTCGTAGGTTCAATGAGGTCGGATGGAGTCATTCCGTACTCATCCAGGCTACTTCTTGGGATGTAGCACCTTCCAAGGGACAGATCTGCAGGGATATCCCGCAAGATGTTAATCATTTGTAGAGCTTTGCCGAATCTTATTCCCTTCTCAAAGAGCGCTTCCTCCTGACCTTCCCCTTTGAGTTGGAAAATGTGATCCAGTGACATCCTAGTCCAGAACTCCCCCACGCTCCCCGCTACTCGATAGGCATAGTCGTCTAATTCTTGGTCCGACTCAAGTGGAATAATTGGCCCATCATTAGATGAGAATCTCTGAAGATCGAGAATCTGCCCCCCAATGATGATCCCGAGGCAGCGACGGATTGCTTTCTGATCGGAATCCGAAAATTCCCCAATCTTAGAGACGATTTTTTCTACATTCCTTAGAAGGGAGGCTTCAGACTTGTTCCTTTGTAAATCTGCTAGGGCAGATAGATCGATTAGATTGGTAGTCTTCCCTTGAGAGAAATCATTGTATGACTCTAGGGCAAGCATTAGTTCCCCAGAGTCACCCTGCTCCGAGTCGGCTATTGTGTCAGATGTTCGAGCAAGCATGTACAGAAGGCTCACTTGGGGCCTAATCGAATTGGGCAACTCCTTGAGGGAGAGGTAGAATGAGCGTGAGGTCCCTTCCAGAATGGAGTCTAACTCCGAGTTGAAGATTCTAGACATGGGTACCAACTTGGCCTCGCTAGAGGTTTCTATTCCTAAGATTCTCGCAGACCTGCTTCCACCAGGGCTGATACTAGGGCCTCTCCAATCTTCGATGGATCGCGAGCTATGTGAATTCCGGCTGCTTCGAAGGCTTCGAACTTCTCCTCTGCAGTTCCCTTTCCACCTGAAATTATTGCTCCGGCGTGCCCCATGCGCTTCCCGGGTGGTGCTGTGGCCCCTGCAACGAATCCGACAAGAGGCTTGGAGAAGTTTTCCTTGGACCATGCTGCTGCCTCCTCTTCCGCAGTTCCCCCTATCTCTCCGATCATTACCACTGCATCAGTATCGGGGTCGTTCTCGAAGGCTTCTAGACACTCGATAAAACCGGTGCCATTTACTGGGTCTCCCCCAATCCCGACGCAGGTCGTTTGTCCTTCTCCAACGCTCATCGTTTGTGCGACGGCCTCGTAGGTTAGTGTTCCCGACTTGGAGATGATACCAATCCTACCTTTGGCGTGAATGTAACCGGGCATTATTCCTATCTTACACCCTCCATTGGACCCAGGTGAGATGATGCCTGGACAATTTGGCCCTATCAGCCTAACACCAGGCCTTTTTTCCAAGTGAGAAACCACCTTCACCATGTCGAGTGTTGGGATTCCCTCTGTGATACAAACAATTAGTCCACCCCCGTTCAATTCGTAGAATGAGTCGGTCGCCTCAATTATTGCAGGGGCTGCGAATCGGGCTGGGACGTAGATTACACTGGCCTCTGCTTCAGTGGAGGAAATCGCTTCTGACATCGTATCGAAAACTGGGACTGATCTTCCTGGCAACTCTACAACTTGACCCCCCTTTCCCGGAGTCACACCGCCGACAATGTCGGTTCCGTATTCGACCATTCTTGTCCCGTGGAATGTTCCTTGACTACCGGTTATTCCCTGTACCAGGACCCTCGTCTCCTCGTTAATCCAAATACTCATTTCTAATTCCCCCCTATTGCATTGACTATTGCCTCTCCGGCATCTCCCAGGGTGCTGACAGTAATCACATCGAGATCCGATTCTTCCAGAACCTTTCTCCCTTCTTCGTGATTAGTGCCTGAGAACCTCACCACCAGAGGAATCTTCAGACCGGTCTTCTCTGATGCCTCAATTATACTCCTTGCAACCATGTCACATCTGATAATGCCTCCAAAGATATTGACTAGGATTCCCTCCAAACGTGAGTCCTCCAGAATTATCCCGAATGCTGCAGTGATTGATTCGCTATCAGCCCCCCCTCCGATGTCTAGGAAGTTTGCAGGTTCTCCGCCATACAACTTGATTACATCCATAGTAGCCATTGCCAGACCTGCACCATTGACCAAACAACCGATGTTTCCTTCTAAATCGACGTATGAGAGCCCGTGTTGATGCGCCCTAACTTCCACATCTGACTCCTCTGACAAGTCTCTGAGATCTTCCCTCCAGGGGTGCCGGAATCCGGCATTCTCGTCAAAGCTGACCTTCGCATCAAGGGCTACCATGGATTCATTCCCATCTCTGACGAGTGGATTAATCTCAATCATCGAGCAGTCCTTCTCGATGAACAGTGAGGCTAGAGAGGCGACCATTGCTGCGAATGAATCTCGGGAGGGCCCGGATAGGCCGATTGAATCTCCAAGAGAGTTTGCAACTTCCTCATCCAGTCCATCCGATGGGTCGAACCATGCTTTGTGGATTGCTTCCGGGGAAGTCTCAGCGACCTCTTCGATATCCATGCCACCCTCGGTGGAAGCCATGACTAGAATCGAGTCTTCTTCCCTGTCGACAAGCAGAGCAAGATAGTACTCGTGGACAATGTCACAGCCCGATTCTACGTACAAGTTACTGACTATCTTACCAGATGGGCCCGTCTGCTTAGTCACGAGCCGTTGGCCTAGGATGTTTGAGGCGAAGTTTTCCACTTCATCCCTGGAGAAGGCAACCTTCACCCCTCCATGCATCACCAACTCCCCAGATTCGGGGCAGAACAAATCACCCTTGCCCCTTCCTCCAGCGTGGATCTGGCTTTTCACCGCGACTACATCAGAACCCAGCGAGTCGTATGCAGTTAGTGCTTGTTCGACTGTAGTGCAGTGAACTCCACTCTGAACTGACACTCCCGACTCCCTGAACATGGCCTTTGCCTGGTACTCGTGAATGTTCATTGGATGACCCAGCCGAGGTATGGACTTGAAGGGTGCGGATGGCAGTCTTCCGAAGAAGAGTCGCGAAGCGATGAAATGCAGTGTTGTTCTGGACGAGTCATGGATGTTGTGGTTCTTGCTGGGGGGTTCGGTTCTAGGTTGAGGCCATGGACCGAAAGCATTCCGAAACCACTCCTCCCTATTCTGGATAAGTCGATGATAGAGCACGTGGTAGAGATCCTGCCGGAATCCCTAGTCGATAGAGTCCTAATTGCATCTGGTTATGGCATTGAGAAAATGCGCTCCCACTTTGCCAACACCCCACTCCCATATGAGGTCAAGATTATCGAAGAGACTGAGCCTCTTGGAACAGGGGGTGCCATTGCAAACTGCAAGCCTCACCTCTCTGGTGGTACTTTCTGCGTCATCAATGGCGATCTGATCACAAGTCTGAGAGTCGAAGAGATGCTGGATTTCCACAGAAGCAACGGAGGGATTGCTACCATCGCTCTCTGGGAGGTTGAGGACCCATCTCGTTTTGGAGTGGCAGATTTCCGGCAAGAGAGTGGGAAGATAATGAGATTCCAAGAGAAGCCCCCGATCGAGGAGGCGTACTCCAATCTCATCAATGCGGGAACTTACATCATAGAACCTGAGATCTTCAACCTGATGCCAAATGGTGCCCACAGCATCGAGAGAGACATCTACGAGGATCTTGCTGAAACTGGTGGCCTGAATGGTTTCCCTTACGAGGGATGGTTCGTGGATGCAGGCACGCCCGGTTCTTTCATTGAGGCTACTCAAGTATGCATTTCTGAAAGTAGATTCTCCAGCGGGACGGTACAAGGCGACTCTTGGTTCGGCAAAAACTCGGATAACTTGGGTATGGTCTCGAGGAGTTCTGTCGGTTCTTCTTCCGTTATATCGGAAGGGGCCACAATAACAGATTCTGTAATCCTAGATAACGTAGAAATTGGAGCAGGAAGTGTACTCGATGGGTGTCTCATTGGCAACGGAGTAAGCGTTCCAGAGGGAACCGTTATGTCTGGCAAAATTGTTGATCATGCCTCTCTTTTGGATGATTGATTATGCCTGATGATTTTGGTGGTATCAGATTCTCTGGAAGTCTTAGACCTTCCCAAATCGCGTCATCCAGTGTCATCAAAAGAGACCTAGATGAGGGGTCGAAGGAGTTCCTTATCGTTGCTCCGCCCGGCTCAGGAAAGACGGTCCTGGGGCTATATGCATGGTCTGATCTGGTCAGAAAGCCAACTCTCGTTCTCAGTCCTAACTCTGCGATTCAGGCACAATGGATCGAGAGGGCAAAGGAGCTCTTCCACCTAGATGGGAGAGAGTCAGAGATTGGCACTGACCCGAAGAATCCCGGAATCCTAACTTCACTGACGTATCAGTCGGTAACCCTCCCCAAGAGGGGTGGTGATGACCTAGACGGGGCGGCAATTGAGATGTGGGTTTCGAAACTGATGACCCCATCTGAGTCCGGAACGATAGAGGCAGAAGACTCGGAGAGCGCGATGGCGTGGATCAATGACCTCGAGCAGAAGAACTCCGAGTATCATGCCGAGACAATGAGTCACTATCGGAAGAAGGTTAGGGACTCCCTAGCCGATCACGGCAATGCGCTATGGGTGCTTCACGAGTCGGCAAGAGAGAATCTGATGAGGCTGTCCGAAGTTGGAGTTGGCCTGATCATCCTCGACGAGTGCCACCACCTGATGGACCACTGGGGCAAGGTTCTCATCGAGGCGAGGGAATTCCTCGGAAATCCAATCATCCTAGGACTCACTGCAACCCCGCCGGAAGAGGGAGATTCGCCTTCAATAGGCAGATATCTTGATCTCTTCGGAGAAGTGGATTACGAAGTCCCCGTACCCGCATTAGTCAGGGATGGTAACCTGTCCCCGTATCAGGACTTGGCTTACTTCGTCCGCCCATCCCCTGACGAATTGGAATACATTGCGAATGTGGATAAGGACTTCGAATCATTGGTCAAGGCGCTTAGAATGGGGCCCGATGACCCCAGAGGCAGGGTCCCTCGTCTCGAGGTCTGGCTGGCAATTGTTCTGGACGAACTGTCACTTCCGGGTCGGAAGGCGAAGGACTGGAATTCATTCAGACGAAGCGATCCATCCCTAGCGGATGCAGCTAGAGGTTATCTGGCATCAGGGGGGCTAAGCCTGCCGGATGGCATCCCGATGCCATCATCCGAATTAGTCAATGCAGGGAACAGCATGGATACCCTGATTACGCTACTCGATCGATACATCAGGAACGGCCTGATGAGGTCGGAAAGCAAGGATGACCATGCCCTTGCCGAGGAAGCGAAAAAGAAGCTCAGGATGCTCGGAATCCAGATCACCAAGGGGGGTGTTAGGGCCTGTGCCTCCCCGGTTGGCAGGGTTATGGCATACGGTTCCGCCAAGTACGGTGCTCTCAGAGACATACTACAATCTGAGATGCAGGCGCTGGGTCCAGAAATCAGGGCAGTAATCGTCACTGATTTCGAGAAGACTTCTGCCACGGCCCTTGTCGAGGGAGTCTTGGACAAAGAGGCAGGAGGAGCGGTGGCTGCATACAGGGCTGTTCTCGGTAACGAATCGACAGACAGACTAGACCCAGTGCTAATGACGGGCACCACTGTGCTTGTCGACGACGACCTGTTGGAGAGAATATTCCCCAGATTCGAGCAATGGGTAGATTCCAGGGGCTTGGATATCAAATTCGACTATATCGAGAATGGGGGTTACTTCGAGATCAGAGGCAAGGGCAAGGACTGGTTGCCTAGATACTACACGATGATGATTACAGAGATGTTCCAGGAGGGCGTGACGAAATGCCTTGTGGGGACAAGGGGGCTTCTGGGCGAGGGATGGGATGCAAGCAGGATCAATGTACTAGTGGACCTGACAACGGTTACCACCAGCATGAGCATCAACCAACTCCGTGGGAGGTCGTTCAGGCTAGACAAGCATTGGCCAGAGAAGGTTGCAAACAACTGGGACATCGTTTGCCTGGCTGACGAGTTCAAGAAGGGTTTTGACGACTACCTGAGATTCAAGAGGAAGCACAAGCAACTCTACGGAGTCTGTGATGATGGTGCAATAGAGAAGGGGGTCGGGCACGTCCACGCTGCATTCACAGAGGCTCGTCCGGAGGGAGTATCCGAGGCGATGGACGTGTTCAATGAGGAGATGCTGATGAGGTCCAGGAACAGAGAGAGGACCCGTGAACTATGGGCCATAGGGGAGGCCTTCAACGCAGTCCCAAGAGAAGCAATTGAGGTCAGGGGCGGAGATCTTGGAGGAGGTTTCCCGGCTGCAAAAAGGATCGGGATGGCCCAATGGTCCGATGAGTCTCTTGTGCTTGCGATTGCGGACGCTGTCGCATCCTCACTGCAGGCACTAGGCCACATCGGGTTCGATGCTAAGGTGGGCGGTGGAAGCAGGGGGGGAGGATGGATGAGGGCGTATCTTGAGGAGGCATCTGAGAAAGAGTCAGCCATCTTCGCAGAGGCTATGGAAGAGGTTCTCGGACCTCTGGAGAATCCTCGGTACGTCATCCAGAGACAGGTCAAGGTGGTGAGCGAGACTTGGCTAAGCGACTTGCTCCCCGAGGTAGTTGGCAAGTACTTCAGGAGGAGGAGGAACGTCCTTTCGATGTTCCATGCAGTCCCCAGGAAGCTTTGTCGCAACATGGAGGATGCAAAGGTCTTCGAGCGGCAGTGGAACTGGAAGGTGAGCCCTGGCGAGGTTCAGTACGGGCACAGCAGAAGCGGCAAGCAGATGGTCCTCGAAATCAAGCAAGCGGGACTTTCCCCCAGATCATCCACGCACAAGAAGAGCGTGTTCCTCTGATTCACTTTGAGCACTCGCTGCACTCGATGTTTCCTCCCGCATGATCCTGGCAGAACCTCTTGCGGCATGTGAAGCAACGAAAATCGAAGGCTGTCACTGGATTAGAGCAATGTGTGTTTCCGCATGATTCCGCTGCCGAATCTGATGTCACAGATTGTTTTCCTGCTTCGCCCTCGTACCCCTTCTCCCACCAATCATCACCTTCAATTTTAGAAAAGTCGGCTGATTCTTTTCTTTCTGCCCCAATGGAGGAGTCCCCTCCAGAAACATGTGACTGCGGTCGTGGGTTAGGCTCGGAAGGAAAGCCTAGTGCCTTGATAACATACGGGCTCGAGAAGAACCTATCTGCATCGCCAACCCCCAACTCGTTAAGTCTGAGAATTCCGTCTTTCCGAGATTCTATTTTCCCCCCTCTGGCTTGGACATACCCGATCAATCTGTCATACGCGCGTTCGTAACTTGGTGCGAGTTTTCTATGCAGATCCTTCTTTCTGGAACCAGCTTTTGCCCTTGACGAGAAAGTAGATTTTCGACTTCCTTGGTCAAATCCGACAATTACTAGCATGACTACAATCGGCCCGAGAGCGAAGAGGCATGCGAGGAAAAGGGACCCCTCTCCAACCCCAGATAAAAGAAATAGAGACAATGCCCCCGCAGGAACGAAGAACACCCACTTGTTGTCTGTGTGCTCGTCAACGAATTTTATTGCTGACCAGACGCCAGAGAAGAAAATTACAATCAATCCTACGACGAACTCAGCGGACACGGTTTACACAGCCTTGTGGCCCGGGCGCTGTCCCGGCGCCCGGGCCGGTGAGGTACCTAATCGAAGGTTGCGGGACGCAACTGCAGTCATTGCCCATTGGGCTCCTTCTTCGGGACGAGTCGCGGTTGTCATGACGGGCAATAAACTCAGCGCCGGACGGCTACTCTGATGGATGCCTTTGGTTTCCCTGAGATATCTCCTGCACCATACCTGATTGGCAGGCCGAGCCTCTTGCAAAGGTCTAGATGAGGGGCGGACCAAGGGTGCATGCACCTCTCGCTAGAGTCATAGCCGAGCACTGTAATTGGCTCCATCTCGGCCTCCCAATCGCCCTCAGCCATCCTGCCAGAAATCCTGACCCAAGAGTGTTCGAACCTCCTGAGATCATTCTCAAGCCCCCTAATCCCAATCCTACCAATTCTGCTAAGAAGAAAATCTCGTGGTATCGCCCTTGGGATGATTGCCAGGACCCTCGCGCCATCGTGCAAGTAGGCCACGGGACCTAGGTCGATAGAGTCAAACTCCCTTTGGGCCCTTTCAATCGATTCAGAGGCGCCTCCCCATCGAACCGGAAGCCAAGCTACCAAGGCGGAACGATCCTTCGTTCCGGGGACATGGCTGCTCACCTCTAGGCTGACAAACTCCTGACTGGTCGATATGACTGGACTTGACCTGGCCGCTGTCTTCTTTCTGGACTTAAATCTGGGAATTTGGATCGGAGGCCTTCTGGGCATAGAAGAGGCATTCTCATGTTTCGAGATGTCAGATATCCACTCTCCTACTGGCCTCTCAAGCATCCCCTCTTCGAGAACCGAGCAAACCCATCCGGTTGAGCCATGCAATGTCCCTGGCAATCGGATTATCCTACGTGTGTCTGCAGTTACCACCGGGTCGACATCGTGACCGGCTTCAATCACCCTCCCTAGCAGAGCCTTCCTGTTCTCCCTTACCACTTGCTCTCTCTTTACCGGGTCTGGCTCTTCAAAAGGTGACCTATCTGGGTCGATGGCCACTATGTGGAAGCCCTTGCTTCCAGAGAAAGAGACATGTCGAATTTTCAAATCGGTATTCTCGATTACCCATTCTCTTAGTCGGAGGGTCTCTTTCCTAGCTATCTCTAGTCTACTCCTACAGAATGGCCTCATATCGATGTCAAAAACTACCATGTGATCAATCAGAATTGGCGATGGACGATTGGAGTCATTCAATCTAGGGAGGTTAACTGGATCTAACCAAGAGGAAGTGGATACATACACATCAGTAGGCAACGAGTCGAAGGACTTCACTAGTGATTTGCCTGACGAAATTCTCTTCCTCGACGTAACCCATGGGCCCTTCAAAGTCCTCCATCTGAATTGGTGCATTGTTGGCTTATCCAACCACGAAAGATCGATTCCCGAACCATCCGAGTAGTGCTCAGAAAGACTACTCTCCGTCCATTCTGGAGACTCTACCATAGACTCCAGAACTAGTCCTAGGTATTGGACTAATCCCCAACACGGTCAAAGAGGCCGGACGACTCCGGATACTGTGAGCGGCCCTCTTGTAGTTGTGAACTTCAAGACGTACCAGACTGCTCATGGCGCCTCCGCTGAGAGTCTGGCTCGGGCTATGTCCAGCATAGAGACGGAAGCAAGGATGATTGCCGTAGTCTCGGCTTTTGATCTGTCCGCCGTCGTGTCTGCAGCCCCCGATCTTGAGGTGTGGTGCCAGCACCTAGATCCAGTCGGATTCGGTTCGAATACGGGATGGTTGCACCCCGCTACCGCGATTGAGAGAGGAGCATCTGGGACACTTGTCAACCATGCAGAGCACAAGGTCAGTCTTGAGCACGTAGCGATGCTGCTTGAACAGGTCCCCGAAGGATTCGAGTTATGCGCATGTGCTGCTGATGTCAAAGAAGCAATCGCTCTAGCTTCTTTGGGGCCCGACTTCGTAGCAGTGGAACCTCCTGAGTTGATCGGTGGGGACGTTTCTGTTACCAGTGCGGACCCAGAGATTGTCAGTGGAACTGCTCGGGCGGTTAGAGATGTGTCTGCCTCTGTTGGCATCCTTTGCGGGGCTGGCGTGAAGTCCGGATCCGACGTTTTCAAGGCGATTGAACTGGGGACTTCGGGAGTTCTTCTGGCCAGTGGAGTGACAAAATCAGCAGACCCTGTCGCTTCATTGAAAGATCTCATCAGCATGCTGTAGACGAGTTTTTTCTGGAAAATGATGACCAGAGGGCTTTTGTCACTGACGGCCATGGAGGTCTGATTACAATGGGCGACAAAGGGGGCGAGAAAATCGAAAGGATTGGAAAGAAGAAGTACAGTGCGGAGCTTTTCAGGCTCCAGCTTGAATTGATCAAGCTGCAGGAGTGGGTGAAGGCGAAGGGCCTCAAAGTAGTGGTTGTTTTCGAAGGCAGGGATGCTGCTGGAAAGGGTGGCGTAATCAAGAGGATCTCACAATACCTGAACCCGAGAGTTGTGAGGGTTGCAGCACTGCCGGCCCCGACCGAGCGACAGAAGACCGAGTGGTACTTCCAAAGGTACGTCAACCACCTTCCCGCTGCTGGAGAGATAGTGATGTTCGATAGAAGCTGGTACAATAGGGCAGGAGTGGAGAGGGTGATGGGGTTCTGTGATGAGGGCGAATATGACGAGTTCATGAGGTCCTGCCCTATGTTCGAGAGAATGCTGATGAGATCGGGCACGATTCTAATCAAGTACTGGTTCTCCGTATCGGATGACGAGCAATTGAAGCGCTTCAAGGCAAGACTGGCGGAACCCCACAAGAGGTGGAAGCTGAGTCCCATGGATCTAGAGTCGCTCACCCGCTGGGAAGACTACTCCGAGGCCAAGGACGTGATGTTCGCACACACCGATACCAAGCAATCACCATGGTTCGTGGTTAACTCCGATATCAAGAGGCATGCGCACTTGAATTGCATCAGCCACCTCCTATCCATGATTGACTACGAGGACCTCACTCCCGAGCCTATTGAGCTTCCAGAAAGGAAGAACGCCAGAGGTTACGTCAGACCGCCGATGACAGAGCAGACCTTCGTTCCCAATCACCACGAGACTATGATGGATTGAATTCTCGGAGGCACCGATAAGCCGAGTTGGGACGATGCGCGAAAAACTCTTTTCCCTGATATTGTGCACCCTACTCGTAACTTCGGGTTGCATGGAGAAAACTCCGCCCGATATGGACGGGGATGGGATTCAGGACTCCGAGGACTTTGACTTGGATGGCGATGGATGGGACAACTCTGTTGAGTTGAATTGCACTTCTGACCCCAATGATTCCTATGACGTCCCAGATGACACCGATGGAGACATGATTTGCAATCTATTGGATTTAGACGATGACAACGATCTGTGGAGCGACTCTGACGAATCTCTGTGCGAGACCGATTCACTAGACTCTGAGTCGATTCCGGATGACTTGGATGGAGATGGAAAATGTGACGAGTTGGATGAAGACTCCGATGGGGACGATCTGCCTAACGACTGGGAAATTGAGAGGGGTTTCGATCCGATGGACCCGGATGATTATCTGAGTTGCCATGGTAGGGCACTATTCTGCATAAGGGGCTATGACGATTTCACATTCCCCCAGACTCACAATTCTTTCGCGACAACCGATGCCCAGTTTGCCATTGCAGTTAGTCACTTCACCGGCCTTGAAAGGCAATGGGAAGGTGGAGTTAGGGCATTTATGCTTGATACCCATCACAGAAATGATGTGAATAGGACTGCTGAAGATGTCCTCCTATGCCACGCTACTGGAGTTTTACATCCGTGTGCCTTTGGCAGTGTGGACCCAGTAGAGTGGTTGTCTGTTCTGAAGCAACTGATGGACAATTCGAGTAACGATGTGGTTTCTCTAAAATTTGAGAGTTACGTCCCTGCCTCACATCTGGAGTATTTGTTCAATGTGACCGGACTAAAGGAACGGATGTATTCCCACACCCTTGGAGAGGAGTGGCCGAGCATAGGGGACTTGGTCCTTCAAGGAAAAAACCTGGTAATTTTCCAACAGAGCCATGCAGATGAGTACCCATGGTTGCATGGGGCTTGGGGCCATACGTGGGAGACTAGTTACGAGCTCGAAGATGAGAATGACATGGATTGCAAAGTCGATAGGGGGGATGGGGAGCAACCCGTCTGGATTCTGAATCACTTCCTGAAGAGTGAATTTGGGACGCCCGATCCAATAAAGTCAGAATGGGCGAACGACTACGAAACGATAGTCCAGAGGGTACTTGAGTGCTGGGAGGAAGTCGGTAACAGGCCTACTTTCTTCGCTGTTGACTTCTGGGAAGAAGGAGAATTGGTTAATGCGACAATTACCCTAAATCAGATGGGACATTGGGCAGATGAGGTTCCCGAGCACCCCTAGGCTAGATTTCCTTTGGCCGGATTACTCCCTCAACTTCCCATGATCCATTCGACTCGATTAGTAATGCTGCAGATGCAGTTGGCATCCTGATAAAATCCCCCGTGAGGTGGTGAATCAGCATCTCAGAACCAGGATTGTGCCCCAGGATCATCGTTGTGCTGTCTTCCTCCATTCCTTCGATCTCAAGTAAGAGGTCGTGAACGGTTGCAAGGTAGATGCCAGACCTAATCTGCGATGGTATTCCATTGAATCGGTGTTCCATCCCCGAGAGCGTCTGAAGTGTCCTCTTGGAGCTGCTAACCAGGATTAGATCTGGAGTCCACCCTCTGACATGAATGGCATCCGCCATCCTTGGGGCATCTCGAACTCCTCTCTTGTTCAGCGGGCGATCGTGATCATCTACCCCTATGTCTTTCCAACTGCTCTTAGCGTGACGCATGACGATGAGCCTTCGTGACAATTTACTCCTCCCCTTCTCCGAAAGACGGGTCTCTCCTTTCCTTGAATGACCTTACGCCCTCGGCGAAGTCGTCGGTCTTGGATGAAGCGACCATGAGGGACTGCTCGAACTGGAGTTGCGTTTCGAAGAACGTCGAAGTTGATGCATCGAGCAACTGCTTCGTCCCTCTCCTACTGTTTACCGACCATTTGCCCCACTCCCTAGCAACTTCCAAGGAACGTTCGACTAGGGTGCTTTCTTCCGATAGTTCGTCGACTGCACCCACCTCCATTGCCCTCTCGCCAGTCCAAACCTCGGAATTGAAGAGGAACCTCCTAGCCACCTGGTTTCCAACCAGACGTGGTAGTAACCAAGTCATTCCCCCGTCCGGGGAAAGTCCGAGACGGAAGAAGGCGGAGGCTAGCTTTGCATGGGGGACGCAGACTCGGTAGTCAGAGGCCAATGCCAAACCGAATCCGCCACCAGCAACTGATCCGTTGATTGCGCAGATGAAGACCTTCTCCGACGTCCTCATTCTAAGTAGCAGAGGGTGTAGTTTGTCTGTCATTTCCTGGACTCTGTCGCCAATATCCCCGGACTCGATCCCATTAGCGAAGTCGTCGATGTTCCCTCCTGCCGAGAAGAAGCGCCCAGAACCGGTAATTACCACCGATCTACAAGATGGATCGGCCATGAGTTCGCCTAATGTGGAAAGGAGTGCTTCGAAGTTGGCAGGGGCAAATGTATCTGCTGAGGCATCTGGAGAAAGGGTGACCAAGGCGACCCCTCCGTCCAGCATGTCGGAAGAAACTGGCATGGCACTCGGGCAGGGCACGCTCTATTGAATCTGCATGAACATCATAAGATGGTGCAGGCTGGGTCAAACATGAACGAGCGCCAGCACCTCTACATCGATGGATCGTGGGTCGAGCCCAATGGCGAGGACACCATAGAAGTGGTCAATCCGGCCACTGAGGAAGTCATTGGTTCGGTACCTGTAGGCAGCGAGTCGGATGCAAATGCTGCTGTCGAAGCCGCTAGGGGCGCATTCATCGGTTGGTCGGAGTCGACTATCGACGAGAGATCGGATTACCTCAATCGGCTTTCCTCGGCTTTGAAAGAGAGGGGAGAAGAAATGGCAGAGTTAATCACCTCCGAGGTGGGGACCCCGATAGAATACTCGCGAATGGCGATGGTCGGAACGCCCAGAGTCGTCTCTAGGTCTTATGCCAAGATACTTGATGGGTTTTCATGGGAAGAGGAGGTCAGGAACTCGATCGTAGTAAAGGAAGCGATAGGGGTAGTGGCAATGATCACCCCCTGGAACTTCCCTCTGCACCAGATTATTGGCAAGGTCGCACCTGCAATAGCGGCTGGATGCACAATGGTCCTGAAGCCTTCCAAAGAAGCCCCGCTGAACGCATTCTTACTAGCGGACATCCTGGATGAGATCGGCCTCCCGAATGGGGTCTTCAATCTAATCTCGGGGCATGGCAGAGAAATCGGCGAGACGCTGGCGAGCCACCCTGAAGTGGATATGGTCAGTTTCACTGGATCAACTAATGCTGGCATTAGGGTGTCAGAGTTGGCGGCTCCGACCGTCAAGAGGGTGACTTTGGAGCTCGGTGGAAAGAGTGCTAACATCATCCTGGATGACGCAGACATCCCTAGAGCGGCTTCCTCTGCGATTCACGCCTGCTTCGGGAACTCCGGGCAAGAGTGCTCGGCACTGACCCGGTTGTTGGTCCCTGAAGGTTCCAGGGAAGAGGTGGTTGAGGTAATCTCGAGCAAGATTGGGAGATATACCGTTGGAGACCCTATGGAAGGCTCTAGCAAGTGCGGCCCTCTGATCTCAAAGAGGCAGCAAGAGAGCGTTTCCAGATACATCTCGAAAGGGATCGACGAGGGTGCGACGTTGGTTGCTGGAGGCGAGGGGATGCCGGATGGTCTGGATTCTGGGTTCTACGTCAGGCCCACGGTCTTCGCCGATGTGACTCCGGCAATGACTATCTTCAGAGAGGAGATTTTCGGACCTGTCCTCTGCATAACCACATACTCCGACGAGGAGGAGGCAATCGATCTAGCCAACGACTCTGAATACGGACTCTCCGGAGGAGTTTGGTCCAGCGACGAGGGGAGGGCCATGAGGGTCGCCAGGAAATTGAGGACTGGTCAAGTCAGCATTAACGGTGGATCGTTCAATATTTCTGCCCCTTTCGGCGGTTACAAGAAGTCGGGGCTGGGCAGAGAGCTTGGAGTCCATGGCATGGAAGAGTTCCTCGAGACTAAGTCGATACAGCGTTAGGTGATTCGATGGTGGTCCCGAGGCTCCTAATCATCGTCGGTACTAGCGGTGTCGGGAAGTCTACGATGTCCGCAAGGCTCGCGTCGGAACTCGGTTTCAGCAAGGTAGCCTCCACGGACACCGTCAGAGAGGTGCTCAGAACGCAACTCACTTCTTCGGACAGGCCGGCACTGCACAGATCGTCATTCGAATCTGCCGGCGGAACCCCGATTGAAGACTGGACAGAGACAGTGGAGGCGGTTTCAGAGGGAGTGCGGGCAATCATCCACAGGGCGTTAGAGAAAAGAGGTGACCTGCTCCTGGAGGGAGTCCATTATTTCCCCAACAAGGAGGTGATTGACGAATGGCGAGATGCTGGTGGGATTGCCGCCGGCGTTGTTCTCTACGTCAGCAGCGAAAATATGCACAGAGGGATGATCGCTAACCGAGAGAAGCACAACGGTAAGCAGGTCGATCACTACTTGGGCAACTTGGCGAGGATCAGAGAGATACAGGAAGAGCTGGTTGTTTCCGGTTCCCATTCAGAATGGCTGCTAGTTGATCCAACGAAGGAAAGCGGCGCTGCGGATATCATCACCAACAGCCTGGGTTAGTTCGGACTTCTGGAGACAGAGCCTATCTTCCGACCCATTTCGCATCGGACCGTTCCAAAAATGCCCTGACGCCGATTTCCTTGTCCTCAGTGTCGAACAATGCCACGAACTCCGAGCGTTCCATTAGGACCCCCTCCGAGAATGGCAGTTCCAGTGCACCCCTAACCACGCGCTTCGCGACTTTGGTCGTGTATGGCGACTTCCGGGATATCTCCTCCGCGAGGCTCATGGTCTCGGACTCAAGCTCCTCGGGAGGAACTATCCTGTTGACAAGCCCCATCCCGAGTGCGTCCTCTGCCTTCACCATCCCCCCAGAGAGCACGATCTCCATCGTCCTGCCGTATCCGATAAGCCTGCATAGCCTCTGAGTCCCACCGCCCCCGGGTATCAGTCCGAGGTTGATCTCTGGCTGTCCGAACGTGGACCTGTCAGAGGCGATGCGGATGTCGCAGGATAGGGCTAGCTCGGTCCCACCGCCGAGTGCGAACCCATCCACCATCGCGATGGTTGGCTTGCAGATGTTCCATACCGCCTCCCAACCGTTGTCCTCGAAGAATGGTCGGACACCGTCCGAGTCCTTGCCCGAGAACTCGGAGATGTCGGCACCTGCTGCAAACGCATGGGGCTTGGCCCTCTTGCCCTCCTCTGCATCTGGTGGTGGGGCACCTCTGATGACAACGCATCTGACGGAGTCATCCGAGTTCGCCCTGACCGAGGCCTCCTTGATGGCCCTGTGAGAATCGGCATTGAGGGCATTGAGCTTGTCGGGCCTGTTGAGGGTCCAGATCGAGATTACGCCACCCTCGGGGCTTGACCCATCTACGAGGATGTCCTCGACCGTCATCACCTCGCCTGCCATGCCTCGCCGAGCGAGGCGTGCCGCTTCAACGTATCACAGAACTAGTCTTCTGGACCGATTGGGGGAGGGAGGTCTGGCAGTGGCAGTGGTGGCATCGGAATCCCCGGGCTAGGAGGCAGAGGAGCTGATTCTATGTCTGGTGACTCTCCTCTCTCTTCTACGAGTGGTCTTGATTCCGATCTGGGTACGTCCAGCGAGACCCGGACCTTGAGGACTCTCTCGTCATCTATCCGGACATAAGAAACCCCCTGTGGGATAGATGGGTCGGGCTCTTCTGGTTCGTAAAAGACAGCCAGACCATGGCCAGGAATGCTAGTTAGGGTGGAGAGATCTTCCCCGTCCTCGACCTGAGACCACTTTCTTGCCTCATTGGCTAATCTCTTGGACATCTCTAGTCTTCTTTCTCTATGAAGCCGGTCCCTGAATACTTCCCTCCTATCCCTCTGCTGGGCGAGGTAGATGTCGACTTCCGCTTCTGCTTGAAGCTCGGGATCCGATCTGGCGATATGCACCCTGGCCGTACCTTCCACATCCGCATCCGATTCGGCGTCGACTGGTATTGGTCCTATTGAGGCGCTGGGAGAGGGCGCTGTAGGTGGTTCCGGAATTGTTGGCACGGGAATCTCCGGGGACCTCTTTCTGCCTCTGCTTCTTCGAATCTTTGAGGCCCGCACCTCTTCCGGGGACTCCTCCGAGTGAACTGGTGGGGGCAATTCTATGTCTCCGAAACCAGTCTCCTGCACTATGATCACAGGTTCCTTCTTTGCCGAAGGGATGGCTCTCCTTCCTGTGAAGAGGAGCAACGAGACCATCAGCAGGATCAACACCGCTCCTGCAGCCTGCATGATCAGCCCCTCTGGAACTATGAACACCAGGTAAATTGGGATGGAGGCGATGGTCATTACGATCAGAAGAAGCCTAGTTGCCGAAACCATTCTAGTACGGCACAGAGGACTGCTTCTATTCACTTTGACGGGAGATTCATGAGTTCTGAGACTGCCTTAAGGGCCCTTCCTCTGTGCGAGATGGATGACTTCTCCGAAGAAGACATCTCAGCGCAAGTCCTTCCATCACCATCATTTGGGATGAAGATTGGGTCATACCCGAATCCCATCTCCCCGGATATCTCCCTGGATATCGTACCACTGCAGACTCCAGTTGCGGTTACGATTTTCTGCCCTGTGCAGACTGCGGCAGTGGCCCTGAATTCGGCCTCCCTCATGGACTCTGGCCTCATTAACCTCAGAACACCTGGGAGTCCTATTGTACTCTCCACATAAGATGAGTACGGGCCGGGGAAGCCACCGAGTGAGTCGATGAATATCCCAGAGTCCTCTGCCATTATTATCGAGTCCTCGCGACCAGATCCGATCAGCAACTCTCTCGCCTGCTTTACCTTGGAGATTGCAACTTCCTCTATTCCTTCTGCCTGTGGCTCAATGATTTCCGGAACCTCCCCCTCGATTAGCAATTGCTCGACCTCGTATCCGAGATGTTGCAGAATCTCGGATGCCTCGGAAACCTTGTGTTTGTTTCCAGTAGCGAAAAGAATGCGCATTTTTCCTACCCTAGCCATGGTATCTTACTCTGCCTGCGATTTTGCGGAATCGGTCAACCACGTTTTCCGCGCTCTCTGCATCGTTTCCTGAGTTCTGTGCTGCTATGTACCCTTCACAGACCCTGTCGATAGCGCCATCAATTTCAGAATGGCTGGCGCCTAGGCATTCCCTTAGAACCTGCAGATCTAGGCCCATGTGCTCCAATTCCGGAGACTGCCTGGACAAGCCGAAGTCAATCAGGTGTAGGTCGCCATCAATGGTCGACATCACGTTATGAGTAGTCAAGTCGCCATGAGAGATCCCGATCTCATGTAGTCTACGAATCAATCCTCCTAGCTGGAAGAGTTCGTCTCCAGAAGAGTCCCCGGACTTGAGCAATTCGAAGAGTGTTCCCCCTTCTATTCTTGATAGTAGCATGGATGAATTGCGCTGATCCAAGAACACCAGTCTCGGAGAAGGGAATCCAATGGAGGAAAGCCGAGATAGCACTCTTGCCTCGACAGCCAGTCTCTGTCTCGTAAGCCTGCGATCAAGGTCTGGATGCCTGTAGGAGCGAGCCCTGCGGGACTTCAGGACTGCTTTCCTCCCCAGCCATGAGCCCTCGGTAACAGTCGCCTCGGCACCCTCGTGAAGCACATTCCCGGGCTTCCACATTGGAATACCCCCGCTCGCCATGCAAATCCGATGCCAGATGACTTGAAAGCGGTTGCACTCGGACGATTAACCGGTCGACATGGTTCTGGACATGCCCGCCGCCCCGATTCCACGAGTTTTCTTGGGAAATTTCGGCTATTCTGACACGGAAATTGACAAGGAAGCGGTCAGGCTTCAGTATGCAATCAGGCAGCCAATGCGGTGGAGCATGGAGGTATGCAGGTCTCTAGCCCCTCTGACCCTTGAAATAAATCGTCTAAAGAAGGAGAAAGACGTTTTTCTAATCGCGCACTCGTATCAGACGCCGGACATCACATATGGGGTAGCGGACTCTGTGGCCGACAGTTATGCCCTCTCCAAGGAAGCCCGGGATGCCCCCCAGCAGACGATTCTATTCTCAAGCGTTCGATTCATGGCTGAGACGGCGAAGATTGTGAGCCCGAGCAAGACAGTGCTGCACCCGTCTCCGGATGCCGGTTGCTCACTAAGTGATAGCATAGAGGCAGAAGACGTTATCAGGATTAGAGAGGAGTACCCGGGAGTACCAGTTGTTTGCTACATCAACACCAGTGCTGCGGTGAAGGCCGAGTGTGATGTTTGCGTAACAAGTAGCAATTATCTCAAAATTTGCGAGAGACTGCCGGGCGATAGGCTGATCTTCGTACCTGACAAGTTCATGGGAAGACATCTTCAGAATTCCCTCAAGGGCAAGAAGGAAGTGATACTATACGACGGCGAATGCGAGGTTCATGCCGAGTTCACGGGACCGAAAATTAGGAACTGGAAGAAGAACATGGCAGAGAACGGAATTGATCTGAAGGTGCTAAGCCACCCCGAATGTGATTCCGAAGTTCTAGAAGAGAGTGACTTTGTGGGAAGTAGTGAGTTGTTGATGAACGAGGCAAAGCGCCTAGCTAGCATCGGGAAGAGAGACATGATGTTGATTACGGAGTGTGGCACGGCCGACAGGGTCCTGGCTGAAACTGAAGATAGCCTGAATTTGATGGGTGCGTGTGTGATGTGCAGACACATGAAGAAGACCCAGTTGGAGGATATTCTGCAAGCGCTAATCGACCCCTATCCCGAGCAGGTAATTGAGATCCCCGAAGAGACCCTCGGGAGAGCCTCGAAAAGCCTGGATGAGATGTTCAGACTCGCTGAGTAGACTTGGCGGCCCCATATGACTGTAGCGTCCATAAGAAAATCAGCGGGATCATGGCCAGGATGGAAGCCTGTAGTAGCAGCGAGTTCCTTGGCTCTATTGTGTCGGAGAGCGAGAATAGTTGGAGCTCCTTCTCCCCATCCTCGTTGATTTCTATCCAAGCTAATCTTTCAAACAATATCTGGGGCTGGGTCTGAGAGACATCCTCATCGAATGTGTATTGGTTGGTCTCGCCTGATTCCAGATCATGGACATAGACATCATTGAATCTCTGAGAAGTGCTCGTGCTCGAGAGAATGTCGTCCCTTGTCACTTGTAGGAAGGCCACCCTGCCGTCCCCGATGCTGGGTGAAGATGAGTCCCAGCGTGGATTGGAGATTAGAGTCTGATTGATGGAGAGAGTGTCGACGAGAATGGTCCTGTTGAACGGGCCGACGTCAACCGTGGCTACAAGCCAATTCGAGTCCATCACTAGGTCCACAATAGTAGAGTTCTGAAAGTCGAGGATGGTTCCGGAATTGGTAATCGAGGCTTCGATCCGCTCCGTAGACCTAGGGTCTAGTGGGATAGTGATTGTGAGGTCCGAGTCAATGGAAGTGATATTGACCAGTGGCCCTGATTCAGATTTTTCTGAGATTGCCACTAGTGAGCCCGATGATGCGACCACCGAGGAGTTTGTATTCAATTCAACAATCTTGGTTGACTGATCTGACGTATCAACTAGCTTGAGGCTATTGGATGAGAGGATTGCAAGGCTATTCACCCCGCTTGAGTCAGTGGTAATTGCTATGTCGACAATTTCATCCTCAAAGCTCTCTGAAAAGATCGGTTGAAGCACTCCAGAACCCCGATTATGCTCAAAGTAATCGGCACTGCTGTTATCGAAAATCACAAAGCTGCTTCCGGAAGAAACTACCGCCGGAGTCAATATCCATTGGTGCCCCCCAACGGTTCGATTGGTCTGCGAAGAGATGTTTCCTGCTGTAATTGAAACTCCCTCATCGGATTCTTCGAACCATACGAGCCACTCGCCCGAACCAGAGGCAGATGTGGGAGATTCGGCCTCTTCGATGGAGATCTTCTGATGCGTTACGTCCCAAAGGAGAACTGAGCCCGTCAGAACAATCAGAGAGAGGATGATGGCACCGGTCTGTTTCTTTCCTGGTTCCCTAATGGGATCAAGGGCATTGATTGATGATGTCAGAGTTCTCTGCATGGAACCGCGAGGATCTTCAAGTGCCCTAGCCAACCTCCTGGTGAACAGTCTCTCGTCGGCGATTCGCCAAATTGGTTTGTGAGTCTTAGATGTGATGTTCACAGCCATGATTGCGATAATCATCCCTCCAATAATGTCAACGAACCAGTGGATCCCAAGGTAAACAATCGAGACTGACGTCAGCCCGATGAAGAATATCAGGAAGACCCTGAACCTCTTCCACCTGCCGTCCTCGTCCCATCTGTGCATTGAGAGCCAGATTGCAAAGGGGAGTCCGATATGCAAACTAGGCATCCCATTGGTAAATGGGTCGATCCTGTTGAACCAATTATGTATCTCTGGAGTTAGGTCATAAGCAATTGTCTCCATCCCTTCCACATAGTTCCCAGTAACCTTCACATTCAGGAACAGATAGAATGGGATTGCCAAAATGTACACCCAGAACATCGAAAGAGACACCCTGTCGGCCATGTGCCTGTCGTCGAAGTAAATTGGATAGATGAAAGAAGAAAAAGTTGCAGTCATGAATCCCATAACGTAGAAATGAGTCATGAAAACGTCCAAGAAATCCCCTCTCAGAGCTTCTTGGACCCAAAGGACGGCGTCACCCTCGATTGCGTAGACTAGGAATGTCATGTCTAGTTGGGTGTTAGCCATTAATATCCTGTCCAGACCATCTAGCAAATCCTTCCACAGGTATACTGAGAAGACAACCACCATATGCGCCCAGTATCTTCTGAACATGTCAATGAAGCCGTCAGCACTGACTCTTGCATATGGTGGTTTGAAGATTGGCATCATTGCTATACTAATCAGAATAGCCCCGGTCACCCAAGTGATGTAGATGCCCGTTTCAGCGACCATTACGTCCCAGTGGGAGTGAGGCTATGTCATCAAGCCAACGCATGGATTTAGGGGTCAGATTATCCTTAGGGTACGCTGAGAGCCATTGTCAAGCTGCTCTAGTACCCTTTCTACAATCGATTCGAAGGCTCGCGCGGTCTCTCCATCTGGTTCGGCGATAATTCGGTGAACCCCATCGTCCCCACCTCTGACAATTCCGGGGTCGAATGGTAGGGCCCCTAGGAAAGGAACCCCCATCTCATTGGATGATTCCTCCCCTCCTCCTGACTTGAAAATATCAAGGGTCATTTCCCAATTTCCGTCCTCATCCGAGAGAGATTCTATCGGAACACCTCCGGGCCCGATAATAGAAAATTCCGAGTTGGGTGTTGTCGTCCCCCTCAGATTGTAACCCCTCATGTTTTCGACGACTCCCAGAACTGGGACAGAAATGGTTTTCGCGAAGTTTATCGATTTTCGACTGTCTAAAAGTGCGACTTCCTGAGGGGTCGTGACGATTACTACCCCATCTATTCCCGGGAGACTCTGGCTGACTGTGAGGGGCTCATCGCTTGTTCCCGGTGGGAAGTCAATAATCAGGGCATCCAACTCCCCCCATGCAACATCTCCGATGAACTGCTGTATGGCACCTAGTTTGATGGGACCTCTCCAAATCACGGGTTTGTCTGGATCCTCCAGCAAGAAAGCCATGGAGATTACCTTCAGACCACTGGGGCCGTCAGCAGGATGAATCTGTCCCTCTTCGACGTTAAGATCCGCTTGCTCCAATCCCAGCATCTTTGGGACGTTTGGACCTGTGATGTCGATATCCATCAGACCGACCTTCTTGCCCTGGCGAGCTAGAGAAAGTGCGAGCCCTGTGGCCACAGTTGATTTTCCCACCCCGCCTTTGCCCGAGAGAACCATTATCTTGTGCTTGATGTTCTCATCCATCTTGCTGATTCTCATCTTCCTCTGCATCTGTTGGTATGCCTGCTCCATCTGGGCCTTCTGCTCGTTTGAGGCCCCTGAATCGGGAGATTCTGGAGGTGCACCCGCCTGATGATGGGACACTGGAGAGTCTGACATAATACTCCGTTTGATAGGGCCTTATTGAAACCTATTCTAAGGACTATATTGCTTATTGTCAGTTGGTTAATTAGTGACTCCAATATGGAGTGAATGGTGCGCCTGTTATTCGTTTGCGTTGGCAATACATGCCGGAGCCAAATGGCCGAGGGGATTGCAAGGGATCTTGGGCATGTGGCTGCTTCGGCAGGGACTCATGCGTCAGAATCCTCTAGAGTCGCCAAATATGCCATAGAGGTGCTCGAGGAGATTGGGATTGATACAAACGGTCTCCATCCGAAGGAAATAGACGCAGTTTATCCTGCGAATTACGATGCGATAATCAGCATGGGGTGCGGTGTGAGTTGCCCCTCCTTGCCAATTGACGATGACTGGGGTTTGGAAGACCCCCATGGGGGAGGAAGAGAAGTCTACAGAAAAACACGAGACAAGATACGAGAACTTGTCTCTAACCTGGTCGAAGGATTTACCGACGCTTAGAAAAGCCAATCTGGTTTGCAAAGAGTGCGCGAGTGTAGTGTAGCGGTTATCACCCCACGTTGCCAACGTGGGAACCCGGGTTCAAATCCCGGCACTCGCACCAATGCTATTCGAGTTCAGAATTCCTGATTATTTGCACGAAAGCTACAACTCCAATTGACAATAGGAGTAGCATGGACGCTATGACTATCTCAGTAGAGTGTTCCGTCATCCATGATGCCCCTGACGGTCCGGAATCCGACTTAATTATGGAGACGTTATGCAATTGATCGGATGGGGGAGTAGTTGAAAGGAATACGTCCGTTGCCCTGATCAATAAGGTCATCTCACCCGCACTCAGTGATGACCTGGCAGAGAAAGAGAGCGAGAAAATGCCGTCTTTAGCGAATCTATCGGGCCCAGACCCATCGTCAACCAATAGCAGCCATTCCTCTGACTGACCGATTGGGGCCAAGCGACCGATCTTGGCTTGGACCGAGGAAACCCCATCGTAATCATGTATCAAAACCTCCATTGTGTAATTTTGCTGCCCCCCAGAAACTAGAGAGGTCACTTGGTCGACCTCGTTACCATCCTTTAGGAAAGTTAGATTGGATATCGAAGGGGGTTGGTTCCCGATTAGGACGGTCTCAGCTAGTTTTCCGTTAGTGCTTGAGTAGACGCTACCAATTTGTGTCGTAGATATCGAAGCCCCGGCATTATCCTCCAGCAGAATAGGGATGTTCTGCCTACCTGGAGACATGCTTGCAGGGACTTCGAATGTGCCCGCCCAAGTATCGATGATAGAAGTCTGACTCTCGCCTGAGAGTTGCCAATCCCAGTCCTCTTTTCCAGTATTGCTCAATTGGACTAAGTCGCCACCAATAGACTGCAAGTTCACCGCTACTGATTGGATCCCATGGCCATCATATGCCCCGATAGTAACTTCGATCGACTCGCCCCTGAACGCACTCCCGGGGGAGAAATCGACGTGAATGACTCGAGGTGGTGCGTTTGCAACTTGAATGCTGGAGTTCTGCTGGACGGTTACCCAGTAATCCTCCATGATTACGACGATTGGGATTGTTCCTGACTGGAGGCCGTTGTGCACTATTCTTGCTGTCCAGACATCGTCATGAATCACCTGATCGCCCTGCATCCCGGAGTCGGAGAGTTCGACAATTCCGAGACCTAGCGAGGAGAGGTCGACGCTGACCGATCTGGTATCCGTATCAACATCATCCACAACAACCTCCAGGTGTGCCACTCCGCCCTCGGTGGATAGGATGGACTCCCTGAACCCAATCGAAGAGCCTGGGTCATCAGATATTGAGGGAGGCGTGTTCTCGTCGAATGTTACAATGGAGGGGGACAGGATCCTATCCATCCTCTGATTCTCCATCAGGGAGACCTCTGACCCTTCCCCGATTTCGATTCTGACCATCCTACTAACTTCGTTCAGAAGCCCCGATAGTGGGCCCTCGTTGATTATGCTGCCATTTGCCGAACTCATATCTCCGAAGAACCCCTCCCATTCGGCGATTGACACAAGATGGCCATCGATTGAATCGGTGCTGATTCCGGAAACGGTAACTTCCAGAACCATCTCCTCATTTCCAATTAGAGAGAATGAGTCTCCAATCGATAGTATCTGTGGGCAGACTCCCGTCTCTCTGGAGATGTGGGTGGAAAAGATGGGGCTAGCCTCCGGGGCCTCGGGATTCTGAATTATCGGTGAATTCTCGGGGTATTCGTCCTCAGTGGAGCCATTGTCATCAACGAACGTGTATCGAATTGTTCGGTTAATCCAGTCATCCTGAGGTACCACGTACTCGTAAGTAAGGTTGTGTTCAGCACTCAATTCCTGATCAATCGGGCCGAAAGGAGTAGCAGACACATTGAACCAAAACTCGTTTCTGATTTTGTCGGCCTCGAAGGGAGTCCCAGTTGCGTTCTCGTATACTCCTGACTCAACAATCTGGCGTACTAAGCCGAAGGATCCCTCTGCATCGCCATCATACGTCCCATCCACGATCAGTGTATCGGAGACAGTCTCCCCTCCCTCTGATTGGAAGTGGATCAGTGGGATTGTGCCATTAACTTCGATGTATGGGGATTCCTCCGATGCGATGAAATCAAACTGCCCGCTTCCGTAAATCCTCGAGTATTGGTCAGTCCTGACCCCCTCTTCCCATTTCTCGCGGAAAATTAGTTCGTCCAATTCAAATGAGAATGGGCCCCCCAAGGCAGAAATTCTGGCCGAAGCGTTTGCTTCCACTTGGATATCCTGCAATCTCCTGAATCCATCCTCGTCCCATGTCTCGAAGTATAGCAAGAAGACCTCACCGTAGACTCCGCCCGAGCTCTCGTTGTCGCCCCCATTGATGGAAATCCACCCATTTCCTTCGAACATCATCCTCTCAGTTATCTTTCCATCTTGGTATGACCTTAGGACGTATGCATCGTTTACATCTGCGCTGATGAGTGTCCCCTCCCCACCCTCATCTGTGTTGAAAATGAGGCCACCAGACCCCATCATCTCGAAATCTTGACTCATTAATTCAGTACCGTCATATGACTCATTTAGCCAAATCTTCTCGAGTACCAGGTCAATCGCTGCGCCTTCGGAGCCGTTTGACATGTCGAGCACCAGAGTCCCATTTCCAAGTTCGTTTGACTCCAGAATACTGCCTGTTCTCTTTTGCCAGCCCCTCCCATCAAAGGTAATTCCTTGTCCCTCGGATTCCATTCCAGATAGCGACCAATTTGTCTCCCTAGTCACTTCGTGGTCGGATATTGGTTGGTTCCAATTTGTGATATTTAGAACGCGATTACACGAAGCCTCGGCAGTATTGACTTGGATCGAAATGGAGTCTCCGAATCGTGGTTCTTCATCCAGTATGATGTCTATCTCCCCTCCAGCCACTAGGATAGAGGTGTTTACCACGGGGATTTCCAAATCTTCTCTGAGATGATTAATCGTAGCGTTTACTTCTGCTGGTGAAGAGCCGTTGATGAACGGGGGGTCGAAAACCACCCTATACCTGTGGATCAGTGAAATCTCCGATTCCCCATCCTCTGTCCAATCCCACTGCTGCCCCCAATCTGCAATGATTTCGCAACTGTTTGGGTGCCCATCTAGACCCGAAGCAAAGGAAGAGGGGGTGTAAGATGCCAGCATGGACAGGACAACTAAGACTGCCATTCCCCTATTCATGTGATGCTCCAGAGAAGGGGGCATTTCAAACAATTCCCGACATGATGACTGGAAAAACTAGAACAGAGGCTCCTCATAATCGTCATCGACCCCGGACCTCTCCCTCCAAAGGCCTGCTGGCATTCCATCGTAGATGTCAGCATAGGGGTCTTCATCCCCCTTGTCCTTCTGATTTTGAAGTGCCAAATTAGCGAAGTTCTCCGCGTTCGGTTTGAACTTCCAATAGTGGATCCTCCACTCGCGCCCGTCCCAAAGGGTAGTCTCCTCAGACTCGGTTGTGAGCAAGTCATAATCCTGCAATTGGTAGAACATATTCCTGTCCGTTGGTTCCAGTGCGTTATCGATTATCCTGTTTGAGAATCCGAAGAACCCCAAAGCATGCTCAGCGATGGACTCTGCGACATGCGTCTCCATGCTGGTATCGACCTTGCTCTTGATTGCCTGAGTCAGTTGTGCTAAGGTCAGTCCCATCTTCCCACCGGGCTACGTTAGAGGACGAGGTTATTTCAAACATCTTGCTAATTGCTCCAATTATCTTCCTCGGACGCCCGAAGCGATTAATCTTGACGCGCTTCACGAGCCTACATGGAAGAGGCTGATTCCACCACTTTCCTCGGCTTGAAGGAATCCGATACGGGGCCATGGGACATCGTCGTTCTGCAAATCCCACTAGAAATGACTTCCAGTTATGGGGAAGGAACAAGATTTGGCCCCCTGGCATGTATCGAGGCTAGCTCGCAAGTAGAGCTTCATGACCCGATTCTGTCAGGGGATCTGCCCTGCGGAGCAGGAATTCATACCGCAGAGCCATGGTCTTCAGAAGCCCCGAGCCTGAGGGAACAGTTGGACTCGATTGGAGAGTACGTCAAACCATGGATAGTAGGGGGTCAATTCCCATTGGTTCTCGGCGGGGAGCATGGAATTCTTCTACCGATAGTGGAATCACTATCTAGCCATCGTATGATTTCTGATCTCTCGGATCTTACGATAGTTCAAATCGATGCACATGCGGATCTAAGGGACCAGTTGAATGGGGAGAGTTTCTCACATGGGACCGTGATTCGCAGGACTCTGGATCTTGGAGTGGGAAGGGTAATCCAAATCGGCGTTAGAGCTTTCAGTGAGGAGGAAGAAGTGCTGATGGGTTTGGATGATAGGATCGAGACCTGGTTTGCCAAGGATTTGCTCGCCATCTCAGGGGGCAAGTTGGAATGGGACAGGTTGATGAGGAGAATTGGAGATATTTCGGGACCTGTTTGGATCACCTTCGATGTTGATGGTTTGGATGGTTCTTTGGTCCCGTCTACTGGGACGCCCGTGCCCGGAGGATTGAGCCATTGGGGGTCGGTGGAAATAATCGAGAAGATCTTCTCATCGGGAAAATGTAGTGTCATAGGAGCAGACGTGAATGAAATTGTTCCTGGTTCTGATGGGCCCCTGACTCAGTTTAGTGCGGCCCTGATAGCAACTAAGATTCTGGCGTGCCACATAGCGAAATCCTAGTGCTTGGGGAAAATGATTGTACGTCATGGCCCTCCTAGCGGCGCTATGCGCCGCTGGGTTGCTCTCCTCGTCTTTTCCTCATTAGCGGCTTCATCCGCCAGTCCTGCCGTATCCGCCCAGATTAGTCAGCCGGACATCATCCAAGAACACTGGTACCATTCCTATGCAACACTGACATTGGACGTCAATGCATGGGAAGATGAATATCCCGAGATAGTCAAACTGCTAGTGGTAGGTCAAACAGAAATGGGCAGAAATCTCTGGATGTTACAGATCTCTGATTGGAGTCAGGAAACCAGACCGGATGGGGCAGCCAAAGAGGTGGTTTACATCGATGGTGGGCATCATGGGAACGAGCATCTGGGCACGGAACTAGCTTTCCTGGTCGCCGAGCATTACATTGAGGGATGGGCGGATGGTGACCAGACGGTACTAGACGTCTTGGCTACAACAGAATTGCATATTCTGATAATGCTGAATGCGGACGGCAATGACTTTGATACGAGGTGGAACATCAACCAAGTCGACCTGAATAGAAACTACGACCACTATTGGAACACCTGCCCAACTACGCAGCCCGGTAGTGCAGCATTCAGTGAGTCGGAAACTCTTGCGAATTCTGAATACATGAATGAGGTGGTCCCCCATGCAGACCTGTATATCACAATGCACACAGGAGTTTGGATCATGCTCTACCCCTGGGGAAAATGGCCCGAACAGCCTTCAGACTGGGAGATGTACCACTCCATCCGTGATGAGGTCAATGCCAACATCTCCGAGATCCCAATTCGGAATGCGAATCAGGGGCTGTACCCGAATTGTGGGACTAGTCGAGATTATGGCTACGGAGTTATGGGTTTCCCAACATTCACCTTCGAGACCGATGATGAGCAATTCCTTCTGGGATCTGTGGAAGCAATCTCGGACAGATTGGGGGAGGAGCTAGATGTAATGGAGTACCTTATCGAGAATGTTTGGTACTGGCGAGCCCGTTTACACGTTTCATCTTTGGATGTTGGGCCGGGAGACTCAGTAACCCTGTCAGTGGACAACCTCGGCCAGGCATCGACTCAGAATGCATCACTTCACTACGAGACTTCTGAGGGAGAGGTTCTCTGGCATTCCGATGTTCGCTTCGCAGTCAATGCCAGTAACTCCACGACAGTGACATTCGACGCCTCGAATCTTACGCTGGCAGATGGTGGTGGCTTCTTTCTGCACTACCAAAAGAGGGTGATCGACTCGTCCATGTGGGTCCGTGAAGAGGTCTCGGCTGAAATCGTTACAACCAAGGCACAGAGTGACTCGATAGGATTCTTCTCAGGGAACATCGGGCTAGTCTTCCTATTCGCAGTCGTACTTCTATCTGGAATCGCAGCGTGGCTTGGCAGAGAAGAGTCAGGCGCGAACGGAGACTCTGTCGAGCCAGGATTCGAATCCATCCTTCACATTGGAGACGATGGTCGGATCTTCGATACTAAAGCGAGCATACATGATCTATTCCACCGTCCTTCATTCCACGAACCTGTAGTTGACGGAGTACGTGCTATCGCTGTCCTATGGGTTCTACTATTCCATGCATGGTTCTTCCAGAATCCGAAGTGGACCAACGGACATATGATTCCATTGTACGAGTCTGTGTTCGAGAATCCCATGTTCCTCTGGCTCGTACAAGGTGGACTCGGCGTGGACATGTTCTTCGTAATCAGCGGATTCCTAATCGGTGCTATTATCCTGAAGGAAATCAACAGATCCGATGGCATGAACATGCGCCGTTTCTATGCAAGAAGGTTCCTTCGCCTCGTACCAGTGTATGTTGTCGCAATGATGGCTGCAATTTTCTTCTTAGACGGGAGTAACGCGGAGAATGCTTGGGCGAATCTTCTGTACGTCAACAACTTCCTTTCTATCGATGATCAGTTCATGGGTTGGTGCTGGTCGCTTGCGATTGAAGAGCAGTTCTACCTAGTTGCTCCGCTTTTCCTACTCTTGATGCGAAAATCCGAAAGTTTCCTACAATGGAGTGTCGCGTTGATGGCCCTCGGATGGATGCTGCGCATCTTCGCCTTGGAATACCACGATCTACCAACTCTATGGGACTTTAGGGACCTTGGCTCTGAAGCATGGATTGGGAGGTTCGATCACACCTACGACAATTTCTACACGAGGTATGGCGGCTTACTCATAGGCGTAATTGCAGCATGGATTCACGTCAATCGTAAAGCAGAGGTTGAGGAATACTTCAACAGCAGAAAATTGGCTCCGTTGCTAATTTCGTCTTGTGCCCTACTAGTCTTCCTCTTTGCCACCTTCTTGGAACAGAGGCACCTGGCAGATTCTTCCTATTATGTTCAATTATCATGGTATGCGATAGAGAAGGATCTGTTCGGAGGCAGCCTTGCCGTACTAATCATGTGCGCACTTCACTCGAAGGACTCAATTGCAGGAGCATTGCGTGGCATTCTCTCGTCAAGAATATTGTATCCGATCGCTCAGCTGTCCTACTCAGCATATCTGATGCATGAGATGGTGATGATCTGGCTGTTCCCAATTTCGAGTGAGTTCTTCATTGGGGGGATGGGTGTGGCGCCCAATGCCGTCTTCATTGTCAATTCCATTGTTTCAATCCTACTAACGCTAATTTCTGCTGCTATCCTCTATGTGACAATCGAACGACCTTGCATGCGCTTCCGAAAGCACCCATTCATGTCTAGAATTGATGGGACGGCTAAGGTGATCGGTGATTCCAAGCCTAAGAGACGCGTTCCTGCGGGAGTCATTGAGGCAGAAGTTGTGACCTCATGAAGAATGGCAGATGGGGTGTTTTGTCCGAATAAAGAAATGCATAGTTAGTAGTGTTATTTAATAATCTCAATTAGCAAAAGTGACTCTAAAGTCTGCCTTTCCAAGGAAATTCTTTGTATATTAGCACCAAATCTGAGACTTTGGCGATAAGGTGAATTGGTCCAATAGTGAATTTGATGAAGCGAGAGAACAACTGCTGATACCCCTCTTCGAAGGGATTGAAAGAGCCCCCAACAATGCACTCGCGGGCCTAAGTAGATCACAGCGAAACCTGATCAAGGAAGCGATATCGTCTGACGAGTTCCAAGGGAAGAAGGGGCAGAGGATGGTGGTTTGGACCCCTGGGTGCAGGGTCATGCTGATTGGCATGGGTGAGAAAGATAGCCTTGGTCACCGAATGGCTCGCAACACCGGGGCTAGGACGATGGCCTCGCTGTCCAAGAAGAAGGGGATATCAGTGTGTGTCAGATTCACCTCTGGGTGGACTGGGGAGCGAATGCTGGACTTCGCCGAGGGAATGATGCTGAGGGATTACGAGTTCCTAGAGCATCAAGAAATCGATGAAAGCCACATCTCAGAACCATGGTCAATAGACTTCCAAGCCAGCCCTAGGCATCAGGAGACGCTTTCTGGTGGACTTTCCCTAATTCACTCGGTTGTCGGAGGTGTTCACCTAGCACGAGACCTTGGCAATGAGCCCGCTAACGTGCTTTACCCGATGGAATATGCTCGCAGAGCGGAAGAATGGGCCGTGGGCAAGGATAACGTCTCAGTGGAAGTATACGATTGGGAGAAGTTGCAGGAGCTTGGCATGGGGGGATTGATCAACGTAGGCAAGGGAAGTGACAGGAAACCTTGCATGGTCCTGTTCACACTGAATCCGGAAGCCGATGAGGGAATCCAGAGACCCTGCATTGTTGGCAAAGGAATTACCTTCGATACAGGGGGGATCTCAATCAAACCGACTGGTGGAATGTGGGACATGAAGTACGACATGTGCGGAGCTGCTACTGTATTCGGACTGATGGAGGCCCTCTACTCCACTGGCTTCTCGAAGAGAGTGAATGGGATAGCCTGCCTAGCCGAGAACATGCCTGGTTCTGGGGCCTATCGTCCAGGGGACGTTTTCAAAACGTACTCCGGAAAAACTGTCGAGGTTTTCAGCACTGATGCCGAGGGAAGGAACGTTCTTTCCGATGGTTTATGGAAGGCTGGCGAGATGGATCCTGAGTACATCGTAGACCTAGCGACACTTACTGGTGCCGTGGTAACTGCTCTGGGAAATCAGATATCTGGGATGTGGGCTAACGAAGAGGGGATTGCCAAGAGAATCAAGGCAGCTGCGAGAAGGAGTGGCGAGCCTGTCTGGAGGATGCCCCTGAATTCGCAGTTCCGCAAGTACATGACAGAGTCTGCTTTTGCGGATATCAGGAATGGATCAATAGGTGGGCGTGCTGGTTCCTCGAACTCCGCGGCTTCGTTCTTGGAGTTCTTCGTCCCCCACAGAGGGTTCGATGAAGAGGCTGAGAAGATTCCTTGGGTGCACTTGGACATTGCGGGTACTGCGTGGGGACCGGGAGCAAAGGCTCGTTCTGAGGGGGCGAATCCCCTCTTCCAATACGGGACCTCCGGGGTCCACGTTCGGACCCTGCATAGGCTAATCACTGAAGATTGATCAGTCTTGGTCCTCGTCATCGGAGTCGACGACCTCGAAGTCTGCATCAACGACGCCATCGTCGTCTCCATCCGCCTTTTCCTCTGCCATCTCAGCTGCTGCTGCCTCGTAGAGCTTTGTCGATATGGCATGCATGGATTGCTCCAGTTCCGACATCTTGGTCTGAATTGCGGCCTCATCGATGTCCTCCAAGGGAATGGGGGTCTCGTCCTTGACGATCAGAGACTCAAGTTCATCCAGCTTCTCGAGGACTGGTTTGGTGTCATCCTCGGAGAGCTTTTCCTCGTTTTCTTCAATCATCTTCCTAGTCTGATAGACTACGCTGTCTGCCGAGTTCCTCATCTCGACCTTTGCCTTCCTTCTCTTGTCCTCATCAGCGAACTTCTCGGCATCCTCTATCTTCTGCTTTATCTCGTCCTCAGAGAGTGAGGTCTGGCTCTCAATCTTGATCGATTGCTCCGTCCCCGTTCCAAGATCCTTTGCGGATACGTTGACGATTCCATTGGCGTCGATATCGAATGTAACCTCGATCTGAGGTATCCCTCTTGGAGCCGCTGGGATCCCCATCAGATGGAATCTACCGAGGGTGATGTTGTCCTTAGCGAACTCCCTCTCACCCTGCAGGACATGGATCTCAACGGCTGGCTGGTTGTCTGCCGCAGTGGAGTATGTCTCGGACCTTCTTGAGGGGATTGTAGTGTTTCTCTCAATCATGGTAGTGGTCACTCCGCCGAGCGTCTCAATTCCCAACGTTAGTGGAGTTACGTCAAGCAATAGGACGTCTGTGACTCCCTCGTCACCGACGATTATTCCCGCCTGTAGGGCCGCTCCCATAGCAACTGCCTCATCCGGATTGATGCCCTTGAAAGGTGCCTTTCCTACCTCCTTCTCAATGGCTTGCTGTACCGCTGGACCCCTAGTCGAACCACCGACTAGCAATACCTTGTCTACGTCACCCTTCTTTATGCCGGCATCCTTCATTGCCTGGCGGGTTGGGGACATCGTCCTCTCGACCAATTTCGATGTGAGTTTCTCGAACTTCGAACGAGACAGGGACATGTCGAGATGCTCTGGTTGACCATCGTTCATTGTGATGAATGGTAGGTTGATCTGAGTCGATGGAGTCCCGGAGAGCTCGATCTTGGCCTTCTCTGCTGCTTCACGAATCCTGCTCATGGCCTGCAGATCCTTCTCCAAGTCTATTCCAGTGGACTTCTTGAACTCTGAAACTATCCACTCCATTACAGCCTCATCGAAATCGTCACCACCCAGTCTGTTATCGCCGCTGGTCGCCTTGACCTCTATCTGTGGTTGTCCATCGACCTGGTAAATCTCCAGAATGGAAACATCGAATGTCCCGCCACCTAGGTCGTAGACGAGGACCGTCTGATCCTCCTCCTTGTCGACACCATAGGCCAGTGCTGCGGCAGTGGGTTCGTTGATTATCCTCAGAACCTCTAGTCCTGCAATCCTTCCTGCGTCCTTGGTAGCCTTCCTCTGAGAATCAGAGAAGTAGGCTGGACAAGTCACTACTGCTTGCTTGACCTCTGTCCCCAGATACTCTTCAGCGTCTGCCTTTAGCTTCTGGAGGACAAATGCAGAGATCTCCTGGGGGGAGTAGTTGTCCCCATCTATGTCCTTTGTCCAGTCCGTTCCCATTTCTCTCTTTACTGAGATGATTGTCCTCTCCGAGTTGGTAACCGCCTGCCTCTTGGCGGTGACTCCAACCAAACGTTCACCCTCCTTGGTGAAGGCAACTACGCTAGGGGTGGTCCGAGACCCCTCTGAGTTGGGGATCACTACTGCCTTCCCACCTTCAATCGTAGCTACACAGCTGTTTGTCGTTCCTAGGTCAATTCCGATTACTGCAGATCCCATTTTCATTTCTCCTGTTTTTGTTCCAAACTACTTCAGTTCGAATGTGATGTCGAGGATGCCATTATTAATCTCCCAATTGGCTACCTCTGATGATGCGTTTGGGAGTACGAATGTTCGGAATGGCCTTATCTGGTTCGTCCTGAGCATCTGTAGAACCACTCCTTCGCCTGTAAGGCTTAACTCAAGATTATCAGTGGAGATATCATCGAACTTTGATACGTCGATTGTAACGAACATCCGGTCATCATTAACGTATACGTCCTCCTCTGGAATCGAGTCGTCTTTCGGTTCATGCTGGCTTTCGTCGACATCGACTCTTACTTCAGAGGCAGCGGGTTTGATGTGGATGTCGACACCCATCTTCTTCAGAAAATCGCCCAGTCCCTGAGGTCCGCTAATCATTGACTCGAAGTTCTTCATGAACTCCTCTGGATCCGAGTTGAGCCCTAGTTTGACTTCGCTCATGGAGACCTTCTCCGGGTCTATCCCCATTTCCTCGAATTGGCTTCTTACTTGCTCGATCATCGATTTCAGAGTATTGATGTCGACTGGCATGCCCATTTGTTCGAACATCCTGGCCATTTCCTCGATGGCTTCTTCATCGAAATTATCCCAATTCTCTCTAGTCATAATATCACTAATCAACCTCTAGTTGTATAGTGCGAAAGACTGGTGGTATTTGAATGAAACGGAAATACCGGGAGGAAGATGGGGCGGATAACGTATGAGCGTATTGAAAACAGAGGCTTGATTGGAGGGGACAGATGGTGGAGTCTGATCACGACGTAGCCCTGGAAGACACTGACAGGATCCACGGAAGGACGGCTTTGGTAAACAACGTCAAGGCTGCTTCATCCCTTGCTGGAGCAATTCGTTCGACCCTAGGTCCAAAGGGCCTGGATAAAATGCTGGTTGATGGAGATGGTTCTGCTTTGGTCACCAACGATGGCGTCACGGTTCTTGAGGAGGCAAACGTCGAACATCCGACTGCTAGACTTCTTATCGATGCGTCATCATCGCAGGATAGGTCTGCTCGGGACGGGACGACTACGACTGTCCTGCTTGTTGCAGAGATGCTGCAGAACGCTCTGGAACTAGTTCGGATGGGAGTTCATCCATCGATAATTGTTAACGGGTACTCAATTGCACTGGAGGAGGCCATCAAAGAGGCTGAGAGGGTGTCAAGAGATTCTGATGACGAGCAGAAATCCCAAGTCATTAGAACCTCCCTCCAAGGAAAGGGTGACTCATCAGTCTGTAGCCTGATTGCAAGCCTAGCAATAGAGGCAGCAGACAGGCTCGTGGAAATGGAAGGGGGTGATGACCTAGAAAGAATGGTTGTAAAGCGCTTGCAGATAGGGGAAGGGGCAGTCATGGACTCATCATTGGTAAACGGCCTGATGCTTCTAAAATCGAGAGTCGATGCAAACAGTCCGGAGAATTCTGACGGAGGAGTTGTGGCGATAATTGATGGCGGTTTGGAACAAGCCAAACTGGATACCGATGCTTCGATCGAGGTCAGCAGTATCGGAATACTGCAGGAATTCCACGAAAGATCCAGGGAGAATCTGCAAAAGCAGGTTGCTCAACTCTCATCACTCGGAGTTGACCTTCTGGTAGTCAGAGACGGGATTGATGATGAAGCGGTTACGCAACTGACAAAGGCTGGAATCGTAGCATACCGAAGATTCGAAAGAAGCGACATGGACCTATTGTCCAGGATCACCGGGGCTAGGCCGACAAGAAGCGTTAGCGGCCTTGGAGAAAGTGATCTGGGAAAATATTCGAAGAGGGTGGAAGAAAGAATAGCGGATGTAAATCACACCCTGATAGAAGGTGACGGCGGCGGGATGACACTGGTTGCCAGGGGTTCATCTCCAGCAGTTAGGGAAGAGGCGATCAGGATTTTTGATGATGCCATTGGTGTGGCACATCGACTGAACAGCAGTCCCGGGGTGCTCCCCGGTGGGGGCGCAATTCAGTCCCACCTAGCTAGGCATCTGAGATCATTCTCCCAGTCACAGTCAGGGAGAGAGCAGCTTGCGATAGAGGCTTATGCTTCAGCACTTGAGTCGATCCCTAGGATTCTGGCTGAGAATGCCGGCAGGGATCCTGTGGATATCATACTCTCGCTATCTGCCGATCAAAGAGAATCTGGAGCTTGGATTGGTTTCGACCTACAAAGTGGTGAGAACTGTGACATGGGGGAGATGGGTATCTTGGACACTGAATTCGTAGTTAGGCACGCTCTCTCGGGAGCAACCGAAGCTGCAATCGGCGTACTAAGGATTGATGATGTGCTCTGGGCAAGGACTGATCCGAGTACTCCAGTCTGGGATGGCGAAGCCGAGGTCTAGCGACTGGAGATTCCCCTGAGCATCTCATCAACTAAGGATTCTAGGTCGTACTTAGGAGTCCAATTCCACTCATCCTCGGCTATAGAGCCGTCTATCGAGTCCGGCCACGAGTCAGCGTATTCCTGCCTGACATCGGGTACGAAATCGCAAGTGAATCCCTCTATCCTTTCGGATATGGCATCTGCTAGCTCTCCTGCTGAGAAAGAAAGACAAGATATGTTGTATCCAGCCCTGGAATCTCCTAGATCGTCTTCACTAGAGCCCATGAGGGAGAGGGTGGCATTGATTGCGTCATCCATGTATAGCATAGGGAGACGTGTGTCAGAACGGACGAAACATTGGTAGTGCCCTTCTTCCAGTGCAGCATGGAATATTTCCACAGCGTAGTCAGTTGTTCCCCCACCAGCGGGTGCCTTGTAGGAAATGAGGCCGGGGTATCGGATACCTCTGGTGTCGACGTTGAATTGATTCAAGTATTCACGGGCGAGGGCCTCACCAGTGACCTTGGTCTCCCCGTAGACAGTGGTTGGATTGAGTGGGGAATCTTGAGTTGCGTGCTTTGGCGAGTCTGGTCCGAAAACCGCTATCGATGAAGGGGAGTAGACTCTGAGATTGCATTCCTTTGCCGCCTCGAGAACCGAGATTGCCCCCCCTACGTTGATCCTTCTGCACAAATCTGGATCGCGCTCGCCGACCGCAGAAAGGAGTGCGGCGAGATGGTAAATCGTACCTATTCCCTCACTCTGGCAGATTCTGGAAATCCCATCCGTGTCTAGGACATCGAGAATTACGAATGGCCCCTCCTCGACAGATGAGTGACCGCTTTCATCCCTTATGTCGGAGGCGATAACGGAATCGCTTCCATGCCTCTCACGCAGTGCCTGAACCAAGTCGGTACCGATTTGACCCAAAGCCCCGGTGACGAGTACCTTGTCTCCGGGGGTGCCCGACATGAGCGACCGTATTTCTGACGCTACTTGAAATTAAAGAAAGGGCAAACAGGATTTTATTGGCCAATGTTGATAGAGGATGGGCTACTGATTCGAACCCCGTTGATAAGATGAAGTATGTCATAGTGACGGGTGGAGTGCTCTCCGGATTGGGCAAAGGAGTGACTGCTAGTAGCATCGGAGTGCTACTAAAAAGCGCTGGACTGAGAGTAACTGCAGTAAAGATAGACCCATATCTAAATACGGACGCTGGCACTATGTCGCCGTTCGAACACGGCGAGGTCTTCGTGTTGGATGATGGTGGCGAGGTTGATCTAGACCTTGGGAACTACGAGAGGTTCCTTGACGTATGTCTGACAAGAGAGAACAACATCACCACAGGAAAGGTGTATGAGAGCGTGATTCAGAAGGAGAGGCGGGGCGACTACCTAGGCAAGACTGTCCAGGTCATTCCACACATCACGAATGAAATCCAGGACTGGATCGAGAGAGTTGCCCACACACCAAGCGATGGTAACGGAAAGGAGCCTGATGCGTGTGTGATTGAGTTGGGAGGCACTGTGGGAGACATCGAAAGCGCGCCTTTCGTCGAGGCTTTGAGGCAGTTCCAGTTCAGAGTTGGCCAAGAAAACGTTTGCTTCGTCCATGTTAGCCTGATACCTGTAATGGGCCCAGTCGGTGAGCAGAAGACCAAGCCGACTCAGCACACTGTGAAGGAGCTCAGAGGCCTTGGAATCAACCCCCACATGCTGGTTTGCAGATCCAAGAGTCCATTGATAGACGAAACTCGTCAGAAAATCTCAGCATTCTGTCACGTGTCTCCCGAGGCAGTGATATCAGCTCACGATGTTTCTAACATCTACCAAGTCCCGATTATGATGGAATCACAGGGAGTGACAAAGATGCTCTCCGAGAGATTCGGTTTCAACCTCTCGGCGAAAAGGAAGTTGCTGGAAGACTGGAGGGATCTGGCCGATCACGTTGACTCCCTGGAGGATGCGGAAGAAGTTCACATAGCAGTTGCTGGGAAGTACACCGATCTCTCGGACTCCTACCTAAGCATCATCAAGGCACTTCAGCATGCATCTTTCAAGGTCGACAGGAAGCTGGTAATCGACTGGATCGAGTCTTCGGTTCTGGATGAAGATGCAAAGAAGGGGGACCCGGAGTCGCATGACGAGGCATGGAATCTGCTCAAGGCGGCGGATGGAATCCTCGTCCCTGGAGGATTCGGCATCAGAGGGATAGAGGGCAAGATAAAGGCGGCCGAATATGCCAGGGAGAATGAAGTCCCATATCTGGGGGTTTGCCTAGGGCTGCAAGTAGCGACAATAGAGTTCTGCAGGAACGTATTGGGATTGGAGGGTGCGAATTCGACAGAATTCGAGGAAGAGCCCCCTCACTCGGCTGTTGTCTTCATGCCAGAGATTTCGAAGACGCATATGGGAGGGACGATGAGGCTGGGGACAAAGCCGACCCCCTTCCTGGTTGATGACTGCAAAATAAAGCGCCTTTACGGAGGAGTTGACCATGTTGACGAGCGGCACAGGCACCGGTACGAAGTTAATCCAGAACTAATCGGTGAAATCGAGGAAGCCGGTCTTGTTTACGTGGGCAAGGACGAGACTGGAGAGAGGTGCGAGATCATGGAACTAGAGGGGCACCCGTATTTCGTAGGGACCCAGTACCATCCGGAGTTCAAGTCGAGGCCGGACAAGCCAAGCCCCCCGTTCCTAGGTCTCTTGATGGCTGCTTCGGGCATGGAAGTCTAATCGACTGAAACCGGAAGTATCCTAGTCGTCCTGTATCCCTGTAGCACCTTCATGTACCTCTTTGAGGCGAATTCTTGGTCAAGGGACTCGTCGCCAGTCTCAATCCTCAGAGCCCTTACAGTGAGGAGTTTGGCAGGAGTCACTACTCCGAGTATATTGTCAATCCCAATCGAGCTGAGGACTGTTGGTGAGAGTTGCAGATTCCCCCTTCCTATCAGGAACCCTTGCCCGCCCATAGGTGAGAGTAGTAGAGTGACTGGACCATCATGGGAATCAAGAAGTTCGATTAGCCTGGATTCGTCTAGATCGGTCCCAACTTGCTCCGAGCCTCTTGTCGCATCAATCCCAAGTGTCGTCAATTCGAAACCGATGTTTGCGCCTATCTCTCTTAGTGTACCTCCCGAACCCCAAATCACTAGATGTCCCTCTTCAGCTATGGATTCCTCGATATGATCCGAAAGCCCGATGATTATTTCTTCCTCTGATTCTGTCTGAATCAGCTCCTTTGATCCCTGCATCCATCTTGGGGAATTTGGAGAGAAAGCCTCGGCATAGAGTCGGACAACCCATTTCCCATTCCGGTAGAGTTCCTCGTCCAAATCAAGCACTTCGGTGGATGAGACTAGGAGGTCCCCGTGGATCCATGCGGAAAGGACCTCTGCAGCGGCCTTGGGCGAGCTGGCGAAGCAACCGGAGTGCATCTTGACCCCAGAGGGGACCCCGATCACCGGCATCTCTGGTGTTTCTGAACTGGATAATGCCGAAACGATGTCCCTGGTTGTCCCATCGCCTCCAGAGTAGACTAGCAAGTCAATCCCGCTCTCAAGCAAAATTTCGACAGCGTCTGCGGTATCGGAAGCCGAGGTTTTCCCGGGTGATTGATGGGCCTCGGAAATTGTCCCGATATCGAGTTTATCTGGTATCCAATCAGTCCCCATCCTACCCGTACTGGTTACCCACTCTATCTGTCTTGATTCGTCCCTGTGAATTTTAGAGAAATGCCTAATCATTGATTCTAGACGTGGTCCTGACCTATCCTCTGCACCCCTTGAACGAGCCAATTCGGCCTGTCCATCGGAGCCTTTGAGCCCGAGTCTGCCCCCTAGTCCGGCATCTGGATTTGCGAGTATCCCAATGCGCACCATGCATGTCCCAGAGGGAGCGTGTTCTTATCGGTTCACGCTCGGGACACCTTTCAATGAGGGTCGTTGTAGCACTTGGTGGAAACGCGCTTCTCAAGAGGGGTGAGGAACCAACTGCTGAGAATCAGAGGAGGAATGTGAAGACTGCTTGCAGGGCCCTCGCCCCACTAGCGCAGGGACATCAGCTAGTAATCACCCATGGCAATGGCCCCCAGGTCGGCCTTCTCGCCATGCAATCTGCATCATACGAGGAAGTTGAGGAGTATCCATTGGATGTACTGGGTGCTCAGACAGAGGGAATGCTGGGTTACTACATCGAGCAGGAGCTTGGCAATATGATGCCAACAGAGTCTGCTTTCGCGACAATCTTGACGATGGTCGAGGTCGATCCCGATGATCCGGCTTTCGAAAACCCCTCCAAACCAATCGGACTTCTTTACGAAGAGGAGGAGGCTCGGAGGCTCGCCAAGGAGAAGGGTTGGTCGATAGCCATGGAAGGCGAAGGTTGGAGGAGGGTGGTGCCATCGCCCGAGCCACACAGGATATTCGAGCTGAGGCCCATACACTGGCTTCTGGAGAAGGGAGCGGTGGTAATCTGTGCTGGAGGCGGAGGAATCCCGACTGCCTACAACTCCGAAGGCATGCTAGAGGGGGTCGAGGTTGTCATTGACAAGGATCGAGCAAGCGCTCTGCTCGCAAGGCAGCTCGGGGCAAGGCTGCTGATTCTTGCTACTGATGCGGATGGCGTTTACGAAAACTGGGGAAGCGATGAAGCAGAATTGATCCGGCGTGCTACACCGGAAGATATGTCGGGAATTGAGTTTGAAGCGGGCTCTATGGGGCCAAAGGTCGAGGCTGCGTGCGATTTCGTCCGAAGGACCGGTGAACGAGCAGTTATCGGGTCCCTCTCTGAAATATCCGGGATGGTCGAGGGGACTTCGGGCACGCAATTCGTCATTGAATGAGGCTCCTGCCATCTATTTGCGGCCAAGGCCTTCATATCGACTGGACGTCGGCGAAGCAGAAGAGGGGTACCAGTGGGGATGATTTCCGTTGATGTGGGCGAGGGTGATGCGCACGAGTACGCGAGTGGAATTAGCGCTGGAGAAGTGATCAAAAACGTACATGGGAGAAAATCCGGGGCAGTAGCCGCCTTGGTAGATGGGGAGGAGAGGGACATGTCCTACTCCCTAGATGGGGACTGCAAGGTAGAGCCGATACTCGGCGGATCAGAGGAGGGCTTGTACATTCTGAGACATAGCTGCGCGCACCTACTAGCACAAGCAGTGACTCAGCTCTATCCCGAAGCAAAGCCGACTATAGGCCCCCCGATAGAACACGGATTCTACTATGACTTCCACATGGAACCAATTGGAGAAGACGGTTTACGCGAGATCGAGAAGCGGATGAAAGCGCTAGTCAAACAGAACATCACCATAGAGAGGGAGGACCATGACAACGAGTCCCTAAGGGGGATATTCTCCTCCAACCCGTTCAAACTGGAGATAATGAATGACAAGATAGGCCATGATGTCGGCTCGTCCGCATACCGCCAAGGGGAGTTCGTGGACCTATGCAGGGGACCTCATGTTTCCCGGACATCCCAGTTGAGGTGGTTCAAACTTACCAGCACTAGCCAAGCCTATTGGAGAGCAGACAAGGAAAGAGAGGCCCTGGTCAGGATCTACGGCATGTGCTACGACACCAAAGAAGGCTTGAGGGAGAGGGAGAGGCAAATCGAGGAGGCTTCGAAGAGGGACCACAAGAAAATCGGCAAGGAGATGAAGATTTTCATGGTGGATGAGATGATAGGCAAGGGACTCCCTGTTTGGCTCCCCAATGGAGAGTCGCTCAAGTCCGAGATAGAGAAGTTCGCAATCGAAACAGAGGAGGCGTATGGGTACGTCAGAGTAACGACCCCCGTTTTGGGGAAGAAGGAGCTCTTCGAGACAAGCGGCCACCTCCCCCACTATGCAGATGGGATGTACCCCCTGATGGAGATGGATGACGGTGACTATGCTTTGAAGGCCATGAATTGCCCGTTCCACCATAGAATCTTCCAGAACGAGAAGAGGTCCTATCGGGAGTTGCCAATGAGGATTGCAGAGTATGGGACCGTATACAGAAACGAGTTGTCGGGAACCCTATCCGGCCTGCTAAGGGTAAGGATGCTGTCAATGAATGACGCGCACATCTACTGCACCTTGGACCAGGTCGCTTCCGAGGTCGCAGACAATGTTAGAATGGTGCAGGAATACTACTCAGTGTTCGGTTTTGATGACTACCACTTCAGACTCTCCCTGTGGGACCCAGACAACACCGAGAAGTACATCGATCAGCCTGAGAACTGGGAGTCGACTCAGGATCACCTGAGGGGTATCCTCGATGACCTGGGAGTCGAGTATGTGGAGGCTGTTGGGGAGGCGGCATTCTACGGTCCGAAGATAGACATCCAGTTCAGGACCTTGCTTGGCAGAGAGGAGTCGATGTCGACGATTCAGCTAGACTTCGCTGCGAAAGAGCGATTTGGGCTGTCCTACACGGACGAGACAGGAGCCGAAAATGGCGAGGTTTTCGTAATTCACAGGGCTCCACTTTCGACGCACGAGAGGTTCGTTGCATTCCTAACTGAGCACTGGGCAGGAAACTTCCCGAGTTGGCTGTCGCCGGTACAGGTCCAAATCATCACGATATCCGAGAAGCACAAGCAGTACGCAGAACAGGTAAGGGTGGCTCTTGAGTTGGCCGGGGTAAGAGTCCGAGTCGACGACTCAGACAACACAATAGGGAAGAAGATCAGGACCCACAGGAAGATACGCCCAGCTTACATGGTAATCCTCGGAGACGACGAGATGAGCGAACGAACGGTATCGATTAGAGGGAGGAGTGGCAACCAGAAGAACGGGGTCCCCCTGGACGATTTCGTTTCAGATGTCTTTGCTGAGATTTCCAATCGAAGCAGGGAGCCCTCACTAGACGAGTGAAGTATCAATACCGAACCCCATCTAGGGGTGCCCACAATGGTCAGCAAAGATGGCAGAAGTTCGGAAAACTCCGAGGCGATGCTGTCAACGGCTCGATCGGTCATTCGTACCTGCCTCCAGGTCAGGAGGGAGGAGGACGTCCTGGTCATCACAGATCCGGATACGGCAGACGTGGGGCAGGCCCTGTACGAAGAGGCTGCCAGAGTCACGGACAGGATACTACTCGTGATGATGCCCCCCACTCAGAAGACTGGCAAGGAGCCCCCGCTACCCGTCTCAGACATAATGAGGAAAAACAGGGTGATCATCATCGCAACCAAGGACTCCATGACGCACACTCGAGCAAGGGCAGCAGCCACTAGGGAGGGTGCCAGGATAGTCTCAATGCCCGGAATTGGCAGTTTGGCCTTCGAATCAGGGGGAATGACTGCCGACTACAACACACTGCAAAGAGAGATCGGCGGAATGGGTGCGGTCTTCAGGAGGAAGAGGAGGGTCAGCGTCAAGTCCGCAGCAGGGACCGATGTCGAGTTCCTGACTGGGAGCAGGTGGATCCTGGAGGACACTGGCATTTGCAACCGTCCGGGCCAGGTGGCCAACCTCCCTGCAGGGAAGGTGTTCGTCCTACCCAAGGAGGGCAGCATGAATGGGAAAATCGTCATAGACGGCTCCTGGGAAGGCAGACTACTGGAAGAGCCATTGTCACTGAAAGTCGAAAGGGGCATCGTTGTCGATATCTCCGGAGGAGATATCGCCGATGAGATCACCTCGTTTTTCGATATCGCTCGATCGGGACTCCGAGGGTCCAGGAAAGACCAGGTGTGGACAGTCGCTGAGTTCGGAATCGGGATGAATCCCAAGGCGACCGAACTAGTAGGGAACAAAGTCGAGGATCTAGTGGTCAGAGGCTCGTCATACTTCGGTTTCGGAGACAACTCCCATATCGGAGGGACTGCCATGGTCGGAGTCCACTTGCGAGGGACAATGAAAGATCCGGAAGTGACCTTGGAAGGTTCAGTTGTCGTCTCCGAGGGCAGGATCTCTACGCGGTAGGTGAATCAGTGCGGGCGGTCCTTTGGTGCAACGGCTCACCGCCTCCCACAATGGTAATTGATTCTGTCATCACCAATGGTGTCCCGGTTTTCGGGGTGGACGGGGGTGCTGATATCGCCGAAGAATTGGGAATTGAGGTTACAGAGGTGCTTGGCGACCTCGACTCAGCAATAGTCGAAAGATGGGGGGGGAGGAGCTTGGAGTTGCCCGGGCAAACGACCAGCGATCTGGCAAAGTCACTCGTCCTTCTGATAGAAAGGGGAGCCAAGGAGATCGATGTAGTGGGCATAGATGGGGGGGAGGCGGATCACGTACTCGCTAACTGGGCAGCGATGCTCGATGCACCGGCGGGAGCGATTATTCGAATGTACCATGAGAGTCGGATTACAACCAGGGTCCATCCCGAAGAGGGCGAGTTCTTTCTGGAAATCGGAATAGGCGAGAGTTTCTCGGTCTTCGCCCTAGAGCCTGGCAAGGTGTGGATATCAGGGGCCAAGTGGGAGATGGACGGCGAATTCCTCGCCCTCTCATCGAGGGGGCTCCACAATGAGGGGAATGGAGGAACTGTGTCCATTAGAGGGGAAGGGGTACTTGCTGTAATCTCGGGATGTTGACTACTCTTCCTCATGGACCTTCATCGCTAGCATCAGGGCAATTGGCCGGGTCCTCTCATCCTCCTCAAGGGCTATCCTAGCGATGATCATGATTGGTACTCCAATAATCGCGCCGGAAATGCCCCATACAGAAGCACTGACCATGACCGTTAGAAGCAGGACCAACGGGGAAATTCCTAGCCTCTGGCCAGAGAGGTTTGGCTCTATGAATGAGCCGAACAGCTGTTGGTTTCCGACCATTGCTGCTGCTAGAAGCAATGCCTGCAGGGGGTCCAGCACAATCAATGCAATCATCATCGGTGGTATGGTGGCAAGGAGGGCGCCTAGTATTGGGATGAAGTCCAGCAGGAAGCATAGAACACCGAACAAGAACCAGCCCGGGATCCCCATGACCCAGAGAAGGAGGGTCAGGACAATGGCTTGCCCCGCGCTACAGGTTGCCTTAGAGATCACATATGTAGAAATCGCCTCGGAGGAGTTTGAAACGATGCTCCTAATCCTCCCATAGGACCCTGGGAATGCGGCCTTGAACCTACCAGGGAGGCTCTTTTCCTCGAGAATCAGGAAAATTACGAAAATTGCCACCGTGACCATCGTGGTCATGAAAGAGGCGAGATCTGCTAGGATGTTGGTGGCAAAGTCCTGAATGTTCTGGGGATCGAGAACATTCTCAATCGTCTCCTGACTTGTGATGACGTCCTCTAAACCGTATAGGTTCGCCTCTCCAAGGTTGGTCCACTTCTCGTCGAATTTGTCAATTAGGCCACCTTCCTTGCCCATCTCGTCTTTGAATTGGTCGATATTACGATACAGCAGAATAGAGACGCCATAAGAGACCACGGCACCGATTGCTAGAATCACCCCATACGCCAGCATAGGCATTTTAGAGACCAAATCGAACCTCTCGATTAGATACTGTTCGGGAGCCCTGATCAAGAAATAAATCAGAATTGCAATTGCCAGTGGCATCAAAATCGCCTTCAGATTGACGAGTACCAGATAGCCGACTAGGGTGATGATGGCAAAATTGGCCATCGTTGCGCTATTCGATTTCCGAACGGTGGAAACTCGACTCTCCATGTTGGTGCGGAGGCGGATTAGCAATCAAGAGTTTCCCCGAGCATCATTTTGAAATCGCTCGACGATAAACCGCCAAGAAGTCCTCTGCGTTTCCTTCGAGAGTGAAACTTTCGAGTACCCTGTTCCTTCCCTCTGATCCTTTCTCGAGCAATGAATCGATAGATGAAGCTGCGGAACATATGGCTTGGGAAAGCGACTCCACGGATCCGATTTCGAAGAGAGCGCCCACCGTTTCGTCCACCATCTCCGGCAAGGGCCCATGATCTACCGTAACAACTGGCGTCCCGGAGCTCATTGCCTCGAGAGGTATCAGTCCCTGACCCTCGTAGTATGAAGGGTAAATCACTAGATCAGAAGCCCGATACATCTCAGATATCTGTTCGAAACCCATCCCCGACTCTATTGTGACCCTGTGGCTTATTCCCAACCTGGTCGCTAACCTGTTCAGCTTCCTCCTAAGCGATCCGCGGCCGATTATCACAAGGTGTGCATCCGTTGACTCAGCAGACATGGCGAATGCCCGGAGAAGTAGCCCATGTCCCTTCCTAGCAGCCAATCTTCCAACGGCAAGCAAGAGGAGGGAATCGGGGCCTAGGCCATACTTCGACCTGATCTCTTTCTTCTTGTGTGAGTCTTCCTCACTATCGAGGTGCATAGGGACGAACATTCCAGTGTCGACCCCCCAGTGGATTACTTCGCAATCCCAATCCTCTGGTGCATCGTACCTAGACTCGAGGTCCGCCTTCGTTGCTCTTGAGTTTGGGACTATGACTGCAGATTTCTGTATGGCTGAGTTTTCGAATTTTGCATATCTCCCTGCCATGAATCTGATGGCGATGTCATTTGGGTTGGACCAAACTGCTGGCTCACCGAAGCTGGCTGCGAGGGTCAGGCCGTCCCTCTCACCCAGCCAAGTCCCGTGCATTGATGACACCACTGGGGCTATTTCCCTTCGGCATCTTTCGAATTGCTTGTCCGACCAAGAAGCCATTGGGCAATGGAGGTGGACGACGTCTACTGGCTCGTCAGCATGGAGACGAGTCAACTCCCTAAGCGCCGACTTGCCATAAGAGCGAGTGAATTCCAGGGGGAGCTTGAGCCATGGAACCTGAATTATTCTGACCCCTTCTAGTGGAGGTGGGGAACCCTTGGAACTCCTAGTGATGACCGTGACCCTGTGGCCCAGAGCCGCCAACTTGGAGGACAGGTGGAATACTGTGGACCCCATGCCCCCCCATCTAGGAGGGTATTCTCCCGATATCATCGCTATGTGCATGGTCCCACCAGTAAACCGGTCTATGGGTGCGTTATTGAAGAGAACGGGGGTTGAAATCCTCCTACAATGGTTCAAAAATAGGTCCATGATGGGAGATTCCCCATGGAAGCCCCATTGCCAGTCCACGTTACGGTGGTAATACCCACTAGGAACGAAGAGGAGGCCATTGTCGACACCATTCGTTCGGTCCCCAATGACGGGTGGTGCGAGAAGCTAGGCTTCCTGGTAATCGACGGAAATTCCGAGGATCGGACCAGGGAGCTTGCGGAACAGGAGGGGGCAGAGGTTTACCTTGAGGCGAGGAAGGGCTATGGGAGGGCCTACAGGACTGGTTTCGCCATTGCCCCCGGCGAAATCATAGTCACCATGGATGCAGATTGCACTTACCCGGGGGAGGAGGTTCCCGGACTGGTTCGCAAACTGATCGAAGAAGACCTGAAATTCATCACATGCGATCGTCTCAAGAGGGCAGAGGACGGTGCGATGTCCGGTTTGCATGGATTTGGAAACTGGGCCCTTTCATTCACTGCAAGGATGCTTTTCTTCTACGGGATACATGACTCTCAATCTGGGATGTGGGTATTCAGGAAGGAGATAATGGAAAACCCTAGGATGAGGCCTACGAACGATGGGATGCCCCTGTCAGAGGAGATGAAGATCAATGCCAGGAGGTGCTTCGGGCGGAATAATGCCGTTGAAATCTCCGTTCCGTACCGCACCAGGGTGGGAACTGCTGAGATTCACACGTGGGGAGACGGTTGGAAGAACTTCAAGTTCCTTTTCTCGAAGAGGTTCGGACTGAACAGGGAGATGACTTCCTGGGGACCAGAGAACTAGTCCTCGGAGTCGAAATCAACGTCCATCTCCCTGGGGTCGAAAGACGACCATGACTCGATTACTTGCATGTCCTTGGCGATCTCTGCCATCTTCATCCGCCTGTAGGAAATTCCAGCCACCGTAAGAGATGCCATGGTGATTAGCAGCAATGGTATGCCTAGGGAGGAGACCCATGACTCGAGACCGCCCTCGTTGGGGTCTACTATTGGCACAGTGTGAACCGCCCCGGGCGAGACTAGGTCTGAGTCGATGGCCCAGACCTCAACCCTGGCCCAAGAGCCCCCGGAGACCAACCATGAGAAGCGTGAAGTCCAGATTCCGTCTCCCTCTAAGGAGTCCCCATTCGTCCCATCGTCGTAGAAGTACATCGCAACCGATGACCCTCCTGCGATTAGCTCGCCCCTTACGGTATCAGTAGTGCCATCTTCATCCTGGACTCGCACTGTGGTGGTCACCTCAGTTGGGACGCCGTCTTCGACCTTGTTTACAGAGACCATCAGGTCGAACACCTCCGGGGCACTGGATCCTATGGTCAAGTTCACAGAAGCCACCGAAGTGTCGCCTCGTGAGTCCTTCACCAGCAACTCGACTATCGCAGGGCCTGGTTGGAACGAGATGTTCAGGGAGACGCTGTCGCTTACTAGTTGGCCGTCTACCCTCCATTCGTAGAGAATGATGTCATCGTCGTAGTCGAAGGACTGCATGGCGCTTAGGACCGCATCTTGTCCCGGAGGCAGGTATTGGCCGTTTTCCATCCCGGAGATCACTGCAATGGGACCAGTCTCTAGGACGGTGATGACCTGAGAGTAGGTCCTCTCCATCCCATTCTGGTCCACTAGGACGAAAGTCAGGTTGTGAATGCCATGTGTGAGGTAGTCATTGTACCAGTAGTCAGTGGTCTTGGAGTCCAGAATTATTCCATCCAGATCGGAGGACACAGAGACCGTGAAATCATCGCCATCCATGTCGACTGAATCCCTGAAGTCGAAGAGAATGGGTAGGTTCGAGTATACTTGGGCATCGGGTTCTGGTGCGTCGAGAATCAGCAAGGGTGCTGACTCGGAAACGATGATTTCTATTTGGTCCGAAACGGGCCCTCCCCCGTCATCCAGAGTTAGCGTGATGGTATGCTCTCCGGCCGGGAGTCGGGTCGAGATGTCCCAACTGCTACCAAGGGGACTGGCAACCTGGTCAGATTCCCATAGCACGGAGACTAGGTCACTGCTGGCCGATGCTAGTGGGTTGCACAGGAGTCCGCTCCCGTTATCCGGAAGGTCGCTGCAGGAAAGATCCCAGTCGCCGGATCCAGTCGATTCAAGGGAGACGATCGCTGATGAGTCCGTGTACGTTCCTGAGAGGGGCATGGAAATCATGGCATTAGGGGCCGAGTTGTTCACCTCCAGGGTCTCTGATTGGGAATTCCACTGGTTGGCGTGATCGCCCCTGGTGTCACTGGCCCTCATTGTAATGGAGTGGGTCCCTTTGCTGAGCGTTCCCGACCACTGAGGGAGTTCTGGGGATGAGCCGGATCCTAGGAGGCCGTCGATGTCGCTGTGGAACTCGAACCTTATGTCGTCCCCTTCTGGGTCGAAGGTATCGAATCCGGTGAGCGCGACCCAGTCCGCCGAGGTTTGCCCGTTTCTGGATATCTCCATCACTGGCTCTGGTATCTCGTTGTAGAGCTCTATGTTGAACGTCCATGAGACCGCGTTGTTGACACCGTCCCATGCATTAACTGAAACGCTGAATGTGTCCTCGGGAGCGCCGATGAAGGACCTGACTATCTCAGTCGGGCAAACCGGGTTCTCTGGGTCGTGGTCCGGGTCTGCCTCGTAAGATGCGGATGCCCAGCACCAAAGGTCTCGGCCTTCTGGATCGTAGGTCCCATCCAAGTTGATGGTGACGTTCGCTGTTTTCCCGAGGAAGAGGGTCCCGCCAGAGGAGATCGAGGGCGATGTCCCGACGGTGAGTACCGGGGGGAGGTTGACCAATTCCAACTCGCGAGTTTCGTTTACGCAGTTCCCCTCTGAGTCACACACCTCCAGTGTGATCGAGTGGCTCCCATCCGAGAGGCATGGCGAAGACTCGTTCGTGTTCGCGATGAAGAATGAGTTGTTTCCGGACTGGAGGTCGCACGCGGAACCGATGTCCCCATCGATGCTGCTGGTCCATCCGTAAGTGAGCGAGTCGAAGTCCAGATCCCAGCTCTCCCGGGCATCGAAAACTATCTCGCTCTGGCTTGAGTACTCCATCTCGTCCAATGGCGAGTCCCAGATAATGAATGGCGGTTGGTTGCTTAGTTCCAGTCTGCAATACACCCGCTTGTCCCCGTCTACCTGTATTGGCTCCGAGTCATTGTGTACTCCATCGTAATCGCACCCGACGTATGCGGTGTTGGTCGACGACCAACCCTGGATCGGCGTCCAGCGCTGACCGACGAATGGGCCGTAGTCGAACATGCCCTCGTAAGGCTGGGTGGCCACGACCTCGTTCTCGAACTCCTGGAAGGTTATGTTTACTTGTGCAAGAGGGATATTGAGGAGGTTCTGGTTGATTGTGTGGACGTCTATCGTCCACATGACGTCGGCGATGACGTCGTCGTCCGAGCTCTCTGGGGTGAGTATTTCTCCCGACGAGATCCAACGAAGGTGGGAGTTGTTGCTCATTGAGAATGTGCTAGTTGATCCTCCCCTAGTTGCCAATGAAGAGGAAGTGAAGTTCACTGAGCTTTGGTCGATTCCGGGGAGCTTGTCGCAGATTAGCGCTACGCCATCTGCGGACAGGCCACCATGCGAGACTAAGTCGAGGCAGCTTGACTGGCTGTCCCAAATCACGCTGTTGGAAATGCTGGATGGAAGTGACCCCCTGGCCTCCCAATACATCCCGCCACCATCTCCACTCAGATCGAGGCCGCTGATCTCGGCATCCACCCCTTCGAGCCTGACAGAGTGGTTGGTCGAGGTGGAGTGGATCGCGATGTCGTCGAGAATAACGATGCCGGGGAAGAGATTCCCACTGTTGTCTATGTCCAGGGCAGGTTCGAAGGTCGAATTCTCCACGCTACTCGAGATTAGTTGCAAATCGATGCTGTCCCTGACGACTATCCCCCTCTGATCCCCATCTGAGGAGCATGTGTGGCATGAGACATTCTTCCCACCGCTCATAACGTAGTTAGACTCCTGGAAGTAGAGCCCGATTGCGTTACCGGACGTGTGTACGTTCGAAAGTTCGACGTTGCTGGAATCGATGACCGAGACTCCGTTCCCATTGTTGTCCTCGCTGGCCAGGTTCTCCACCCTGGGGTGGAACTCGACGAAAGAGACGCCGTCTGCAGCGTTGTCCCTGATTGTCCAGTTGCTTCCAATAGCCCCTCCCTTGGCCATAACGACTCCAGAACCACTGGAGTTCTCTACGACTAAGCCCGATATCTCTGCAGGGCCCTTGTTGGTCCAACTGGCGCCTCGGAAGAGGATTCCAGCCCCATCGTGGGGTTTGAGGGGGGATTCTGGCCCGTTGTTTCGGATGGTGATGTTAGTCAGGGATGTCGACGAGTCTATCGTGTAGGCCCTGAAGCCGACGATGGAGTTGTCCTCTATCACCGCATCAGTGACCTTGGTGCCGGACGTGTTGACGTCGAATGCGGCTCCGATACCTAGCCCGGGGGTCTTCGCATTGGGGCCGCCCGTCCCACGAACCTCGAGCCCGTCGAACACCGCGTTTGTCTGGAGATTGGAGTAGTTTGTGTGGTCGATCCGCTCAACCAGGACGCCTCGATACTGGCAGTCCTCGATCTTCGTGTCGAGGAAGGTTGGCCTGGTTGTTGTTTCCGAGATGTGCCTCACGATAATCCCGTTGTCCGAGTTGGAGATGTTTGAGTTCGTGAAGAGCGGGATGGAGTCCTCGACCCAAATAGCGGCCGCTGCGGCCAGGGTGGCTCCGGTGACGTTGGTGATCGAGATGTCGCTCCAGATTCCACCGGTGTTGTACCAGAGGTTCACCCCACGTGTCACCAGGTCCCCAATGGTGGCACCCTGGACGATGGGTGCGGACGAGGCGCCGGATGAGATGCCGATCCCATACCTCCAGGTGGTGGATGAACCGTGCAAGTCCTGCCCCCCGCCGTCGATCACGATGTCCCTGAGTACGGGTGATGCGCTGTCGAAGAGGTCGATTGCGACCCTGTCAGCATTGTTGACTACGAGGTTGCTGATTACCGGATCGCTCCCGTAAACGGTTACCCCGTACTCGGCCTCCGAGATCGTGAGGTTGTCGAGGGTCGATCCCTTGTTGTTGGACGTTGAGTTGAAGATGACGCCCTGGTGCTTTCCGGAGATTGATTCCATGACCACGGGAGAGGACTGCGTCCCCTGCATGGTAATCCTTCCATCCACCCCCAGCCTCTCTCCGTCGCCGAGGAGTATCGTGGTTCCCGCTTGAACTACCAGGACCTGGTTGGACTGCACCAGATAGCCGTCTTCTAGCGATACCGTGCCGCTCCAGACGGTTGTGGACCTGGTCGAGCCAGTGGAAACCGCGGATAGCATGGGTGCCATCAGGAGCAGCAGAACCAGCGAGACCCCCAAGCGCATGGGCACTGCCGTTGGCAATCAGCGTTAATGACTTGCGTGATTTGACCCATCCTGGTTTTGCCACAGTAGGAGTCATAAGCGACCAGTCGGGCCCAAGTACGAATGACGTCACTGGCGTGGATTCTGATTTCATGCGATCCCGGGAGGGAGAGGGACGTGTACCTCCAGCTCCTGGAAATGTCAGCCGTGTCCGAGGTCTCCGTGGTGTACGGCGAGCTGGACCTGGTCGCGAGGATAGACTTCGAGAGCGAGAAGGAGATGTCCAGGACCCTGATAGAGGAGATGAGGCACGTCGAGGGAGTCAGGAAGACCGAGACCCTGATCGCTGTGGAGGTGTGAAATTTGGCCGTAGGATTCGTACTCATTACAACCGAGCCAGGGATGGAGGTCAGCGTCAGGGAGAAGGTCGCCGAGATCGGTTGCGTCAAGGGCATTTGGGTCGTCTTCGGCAACTTCGACTGCTTCGTCAAGGTCGAGGCTGATGACGAGGCGGAGCTTACCGGGGCGATAGTCCAGGGGATCAGATCCGTCCCGGGGATCATCGACACGAGGACGCTTATCGGGGCTGAGATCTAGAGCTCCCTGCTGAGCCTCTGGGTCAGTTCCCTTGCTGCTATGCCGCAACCAGCGGAGCGGAGTCGTACTATTGCCTCCTTCCAGCTCGAGAGCCTGTCATCCCTGTTGATGACCCCCCTCCAGTACCACCAGTGCGCCTTTGCACGGCGGTGCGGGGCCAGCGACTCCCCGAGTGACTCGGGGTCGAATGCGGAATGGGCCTCTACGAGCCAACTGGGAGGCTGGGAGCATGCCTCGAGCGACATGTGGATGGAACGAAGCCTCTCGAGTGGGTCTGTCGATGAGTCGATGTGGGACCTAGCGGCATCTAGTGCCTCGTCGAGGAACTCCTCTGCCTCGACCCCCGCTGAAAGCCTTGATCTCAGGTCGAGGAAGGGGAGCCTGGAGTCCTCTGCACCGATTCTGCCCTCGATGGAGTCGCGGGTACGGGAGGCCTCCTCCAGATCCCCAGCCTCGAGTGCCAACGAGTGCCTGAGGAGGTCGAGCACCAGCGAAGCTAGGTCCCTGTCACCCGACTCTAGGTCGGCGAGCCTGACCGAATCGGCCCCTGACAACAGTTCCCGTGCATCCGTCCTGCTACCGGAACCGGGTAGCCTGTCATCGTACTTGCGAACCAATGCGGATATCTCTGCCCTGACCCTGTCCCCGGGGTCCAATCCGGAGATCGCAGAAGCCTCGAGCTCGTCTGCACGGTCCCACTCCCCCCTGATTCTGGCTAGCCTGGCCATCCTTAGCTCCCTCCTGGGTCCGATTTCCATCGATTCGATGTACTCCGATGCGATATCCGGCTCCCCCCTCTCCAATGCTATGTCGGCGGCCAACTCGAATAGGCCCTCCTCGGGATTTGCCGATATTGCCTGCTGAAGAACAACTGCAGCCGCAGCAGAGTCCTCGGTCCCGATCTCGTTGATGCTCTTAGCCACCCAATCCGCGTCGACTTCGGCCCCAGACTCGAGCCTGTGATGAGCCTCCATCCTCCTTGCTCTCGACCCTGCCCTCTTCGACCACATCTCAGCGAGCTTCGAGTGGATTTCCTCTGACCCGCCGTCCCTCAGGGATGCCCTCCTGACGTTCCTAACCAGGTGATGAGGCTCGACGAGCTCCCCTGACCAACGCAGTATCGCCGACTCGTCCAATTCCTCCGCCCCTCCGGGCTCTAGCATCTCCTCGACCTCCAGTGGGAGCGGGGAGAGGGAGAGCTCGTCCAGAGAAGATGCCCCTGTCTGGCTCAGCCTCCGGAGCACCTGCGCCTCGACGTACTCCTGTACAGCCCCGGAGACAGGGAGCTCGTCATCCGGGGACCAGAGATTGATCCCGAGCGGATGGCCGTCCATCGCCTCGCAGACATTGATCGCCTCCTCGTCATCCATCTCCATTGGGAGTAGCTCTCGCGCTAGTTCGGCTTCCAGGCCCTCGAGCCTGATCGATTCGAAGCCCGAGATTTCTGGGAAGGGGTTGGGGGCCCGGGTCACGGCCAGGATCACGGCCGAGGTCTCGGAGCAGGCCTCTAGAATCTCTCGGACCCCGTCCACGAGACGTTCGCTTGACTGCTGGGCCTCATCGAGGACCAGGAGTGTCTTCTTCGAATCCACCCTCGCCACAATGGCATCCTTCGACGAGGGTGCGCGTCCCCCGAGCCACATTCTCGCTACAGAGGACGAGTCCGAGTCCGTCTGGCAGGTGGCCCACCTCACCAGCCAACCGTCATCGATTAGGGATCTGGATACCGCAGTGGCAACGCTCGTCTTGCCGATCCCAGGGAGCCCCTCCAGCAAGTAGTTGGAACCACTCTCGAGGCCGGATGCAATGCTGCCGACTATCTCGTCCCTGCCATGTAGCCTCGTGGAGTCCGGGATCGGTCCCACGGACCTCCCCTTTGCCTTCCTGGGCTTCTCGGCACCAGACCTAGCCTCCTCCCTTCCAAGGTCTGTGACGTGGAACACCTTCCTGCGTCGAGGAGCGCCGATAACGTGAGCGGACCTGGATGACACCAGTCCCTCTGCCTCCAAGGACTTCAAGGGAGGGTGGAGGGCGGATCGAACCACTCCGAGATGCTCGGCTATCCCAGCGAGCGAGATCGCCCGGGGGACGTCCCAGGACTCCTCGAGGTCCCTCCCGAAGCCAGACAGGTGGACGAGGATGGCTAGTTGGCGCTGGTTGGGCACGGTGCTCCGTCTTGCAAAGTGTAAATCAAACCCGGCGGCCGTCGCTTCACTTGGACATGGGCGTAGATCCGGGCAAATTGGAGCTCCCTAGGGAGCCTGGAGTGTACCTGTTCAAGCGATCCGACGACAGGGTCCTGTACGTAGGGAAGGCGACCGACCTGAGGTCCAGGGTGAGGTCCTACTTCGCCAAGAACCCGGACAGGGAGATGGTCCCGAGGCTCGTTGGAGAGTCCGAGAAGATCGACTTCATCGTCACGCAGAGCCCATCCGAGGCCCTGGTCCTCGAGAGGGAGCTGATCAGGTCCAACCAGCCCAGGTACAACTCGATGCTGAAGGACGGGAAGTCGTTTCCGTTCATCGCCATGACCGCTCACGAGAAGCCTCGGATAATGTACACGAGGCATCCTCCCAAGGACGCCAAGATATGGGGGCCGTTCCCCGATGCGGGGGCCGCGAAGCTCGTGGTCAAGCTCCTCCGGAGGCACTTCGGGATAAGGGACAAGACCGACAAGGCGCCATTCGGGTTCGTCGAGACCGGCGGGGACGAGGGCTACGCCGAGAGGGTCAGGGCCGTCCAGAGCGTACTGGACGGGGATGCCGGGATACTGATCGAGAGGCTCCAGTCCGAGATGGACGAGGCCTCGGAGAGGCTCGACTACGAGAGGGCGGCAAGGGTCCGGGACATGATCGGGTCCGTCCAGGGTGCGAAGTCGGAGAACGTTGTCTCCAGCAGGTTCTACCAGGACTGCGACGCGGTCGGCTTCTCGTCGAGCGGCGACGGCGGGTGCCTGGTCATACTGCATGCCAAGGACGGGATAATCCGAGGTCAGGTCGAGTACCAGCTGATCCACAGGGGCGACGTCTCCGACTCCGTATCACTCGTACTCTCCGAGCACTACGCGAACCGAAGGCCACCGAGGAGCCTCCTGGTGCCCTCCCCGTTGGGCGACTCGATGACGGAGTGGCTTTCCCATAGGAGGGGGTCACCGGTGAAGGTCAGGGTGCCCATGAGGGGGGAGCTCGCGAAGCTCAGGTCGATGGCCGACAGGAACGCCGAGATACACCTGATCAGGAGCTCGCGGTCCGGCAACCTCGAGAAGGCGGCTGCGGACGAGGGGGCCGAGCTCCTTGGGCTCGAGACGCTCGATCACGTGGTCTGCTTCGACATGTCGCAGACTCTGGGCAAGGAGAGGGTCGGTGCGTCGGTCGTCCTGAGGAAGGGCAGGCCGTCCAATGAGGATTACAGGACCTACAGGGTCAAGTCAGATGCGCAGGATGACCTGAGGATGATGGCGGAGGTCGTCTCGAGATGGGCCAAGAGGCAGGACGAGTGGCCCGACCTCCTGCTACTGGACGGTGGGGAGACCCACCTGTCAGCGATAGAGAGGGCCCTGGATGGCATGGGGCTGCTGGGCAAGTTCCCCATAGCGGCGCTCGCCAAGAGGGAGGAGACCCTCCACATGAGGGGCGCGGAACCGATCCTCCTGGACAGGAGGGGGAGGGTGCTAGTACACGCCAGGGACGAGGCGCACAGGTTCTCCAACACGTTCCACAAGAAGCGCCGTGGCAAGGGGGCCCTGGCCGACCCGCTGGAGGAGGTGGATGGACTTGGTGCGAAGAAGATCCAGGCCCTGCTCCGCCACTTCGGCGGAAGGAAGGGCATAGATCACGCCAGCGTCAAGGACCTGCGAGACGTCCCGGGGATAGGCAAGGAGATGGCCGAGAGGATCAGGGCCCACTTGCAGAGGTGACCCATGACTGGAAGGGACCCGCACTCCATGCTCGAGGATGCGATCAAGGACCTGTTCGGGGGAATGGTCCCCGGTGAGCTGCCCCGGCGCTGGGAGAGGTTCTCCGACGTTGCGATACTTCCCCAAGGCTCCTTCCAGGGCGATGCTTGGTCATCGGACGGCCTACTGTGGGAGGCGGTCGCGGGTGCGCTCGGCGCGAAGCGGCTCGCCCGCATGGGCGAGGTTAGCGGGGAGTTCCGCGAGAGCGGCGTGGAGATGCTGCTGGGCGAGGACGACTGGGTCGTTCGCAGGGAGAGCGGGGTCGACTACGGCTACGCGATGACTCGATGCATGTTCTCCGCCGGGAACGTCAACGAGAGGCGAAGGATGGGCGAGGTCGCCTCTGAGGGGGACGTCGTCGTCGACCTCTACGCCGGGATCGGTTACTACACGCTGCCCGCGCTCGTGCACGGAGGGGCGACGGTCCACGCCTGCGAGTGGAACCCGGAGGCAGTCAAGGCACTCAGGTGGGGCTTGGATGCCAATGGGGTCGGGGATCGCTGCACGGTCCACGAGGGCGACAACAGGGTCACCACCGGATCGCTGGAGGGGGTCGCCGATCGGGTCTTCCTCGGACTCCTGCCTAGCTCAGAGGAGGGTCTCGGGATCGCTATGGGGGTGCTGTCGCCGAGCGGTGGCACGCTGCACGTCCATGGCCTCGCGCCCTCCAAGGACCATTCCTCATGGGTCGGTGAC